>Ga0123354_10002591_pt1 | contig 24095 bp, 13 predicted proteins | sample TergutLab28metaG_2_FD_97872 | JGI IMG/M metagenome (GOLD analysis project Ga0123354, IMG submission 97872) | Labiotermes labralis P4 segment gut microbial communities from Petit-Saut dam, French Guiana - Lab288 P4 | ecosystem: Host-associated > Arthropoda: Insects > Digestive system > Gut ... | reverse complement strand
GTGTTTATGTAGTTCAATTTAATGGCTTTATGTCACTCATACGTTAATTACATGTTAAGTACAGATATTAACATTACAGAAACCACATATTCCTGCCAGTTTTAATATGTGTTTGGTAATCAAGAAGTGTGTAACAGCTGTCAAAGTTTCAAACTTCTCTGGCCATTATCTCCGTAACCATTGAACTCTGGATATAGGTGTTTTGGGTTATATCGGTATACTTTAACATAAGGAACACTCTCCCGAAGTCTGGCACATTCCTCCTGGGACACCCTGTATATTTAGAATGTAGGTGGTCAGTGTATGACACAGAACCCTTCTTACCTATACTCAAGACAATGATAAGCTAGAAATTTTACACATTAATCCTGCAGTGAATACCAGTTACAGTAATCAGGTGTGACAACTGTAATGCACAAAAACATCCTGTACACATCACTGGACAATACGAGAACTGTGAAAATGATAGGATTGCATGCAAGACGTAACCACTCACTGTCTGCATTTCTTTGAGAATACTTGTGTCAAGAAGAATACAGTAATTTAGAACATAGGTGACTTCATACAACACCTTCATGCTATAAACACATTACCGTCAAACCTGACACGTATCAAAACTTTATGATACAATTAGTGAAGTTAAACATTAAATGTCTTCTTTCCAGTAGTTAAAAGAGTACCTGTTATTTCCTGCTGGATACTGCTCTGTTACTTTCTTACACAAGTGGGACGTAAGTCACTTTCAAAACCTTACTACTGTTTCTTACCCGGTGATGATACTTGAAGGCTTTAATGTAAAAGTGAAAGGATATTTACGCAACAGTGACTATGAAGAATGCAGCCTTGTCAGCTTGTCAGTTGTGACATCATGTAGTCTGGAAGAAGAGTACAGACATTTTCAGTGGATTCAACACAATCCTGCTACCAACATTCTACAATTTAGCAGGTTATTATTTTTATTCATAACTTCAGAGCTGCAGCAAACTGCATGATGCCCACCATTTACACACAGTGACATAGTATGTCTTTTCCATGTCAACAGTCAGACCAAAGTTGCATAATTCAAATGTTAGTTGCACACGAATAATGCCATGGTATTTAAAATTTTGGTTATATCACACCATTATGAAATACTGAGTTCCTGCAAGAAATAACCATGCTGTCATTCAAATCGTTTACTGAACACTGGCCTTTTATGTTAATTGCTTTGTATTTAATATTGTAGAAGGATGAAAGAATGCATAATCTTTGTATGCTCCATATGTATGATCAAGGCTTTCAAATCAGAAAGGTATGCAGATAGTGCTAACAATGGTGATACAAAAGGTGATGAAGGGAAGCCATGGGAGAATTGGGTTTCACCAACTGTGATTCCCTAGTGCATGTAGTGTGGCCCATTACTTAGGTGAACGAATAACACACAGTTTTACCCACAACTGTAAAGTACTGTGTTGTCAGAAGCACATACTGAGTATGTGAAGCCATTTACGAAGTCTCTTCATGCAAGGAATTGATTAAAATGAAAATGTTTAATACTCATGAGCCACATAAAGACCACAAACTCAAATGCCAACTTCTGCTGCAGAGTATAATAATTTTGGTAAAGACAGATGAAATATCACTTATAATCAGTATTCTTGTACACAGAATATGCAGTTCAACATACAATTGTTCTTTCCTAAGTTCATACACTGTTAGTCTATAATAATTCATAAAACTAATGTTTATGTGGGCATATTCTGAAATTTCCAACTCTGCCTCATTTTGATTAATGCAATAATAGTATCAGACTGACAGAATAAAATCGAGTAACTCCACAATTTTAATAAAATGACAGAGAATTGGTATTTATTTGTATCGCTGTGTAACAGTAAGTATCCAGTGCCTGGCTAAGTTGCCAAATCAGATGGTGCATCAAAAATGCTGTGAATAGTAGGAACTGATCTTAACCAAATATGTTTGACAATGACATGTAATACTTACTTGTAGTCTTTGGGTTGCTCCCACTTAAGTTCCCCATTCTTGCTGCCAATCTAGTGGTTAGTGGGGCCTCTTCCCCTAGCAGTGAAACAGCCAGGTCATGAAGCTGACCACTCCTATCTAGTGCCACAGTTACGAACGTCATATGCCAAAGCCAAAATTCACCTTTTACATATTATGCTACTTATCACCATCAAAGCCTGCAACAAGAAAACAATCACTCTGATAGAAATGGCATAGGCTCTGAGTGAATGCACAGAGCTATTGCCAGACATTTACAGCAACCGGGAGTTGAAAAAAATACAGTAAAATAACCATGGTAACTACATATTATATACAGTAAAATCCTCTTAAAGTATTTTTGGAACAGTTAAACAAACTTTGAATATTAGCCCTTTAAGCCCTTGTGGTATCTTTGTACACCACCAGAAATTTTACATTCTGCCCACACAGTATGTTTGTATGTTGTGTATGTATGTCAGAACAAACAACAATTATTCACCTACACAGTATTAAGCACAAGAATGTCTTTAAATGGGTAAGTCTGTAAACATGTTATGTTGTAATTCTGTACCGAAAGTCATGTTCACTTCACAAGAATATTATTCCATATAAATTCTACATTAAATTATTTTCACCATCAAACCACACTTTGTCTTACCTTCTTCAGTGATTTTGACACATTCCTGAAAACAAGAAAAATCTTTTTCAAGCAAAAGTAGTAGGCGAAGTACCCATTTTTACTGGAACCATTCTATAAGTACTGACTTTACCTTCCCATATTTTGCTGTTTTCATCTTATTCTGGCTATCTGTCCACTTACAGCCTGTTTGAGTTTGATCTGATGTAACCTATAAAGTTCACAGAAATGCCAAGCTTTTCATGGTCTCTTTTTTGAGCAAACACCAGAAGTACCATCCACACTGTTTATTATGTTCACTTTTCTTCAATTTACAGTCGCTTATGTTGCTTGCTGGTTTTGTTGCACCACCAGCCATGGTGATGACCTGTTCACTAATAATCACTTTTCAGGGCAGAAACTGTACACACACAATGTAAAACAATGTAGAGAACACTTCAAATTATTTAAATCAAAATAAAATAGTTACACAGCCATGACATGCATTTCTTCAATTTTGAATGCATCCCACGCAGCATGAGCTGGCATCGCTCACATTTCAAATTTTGTTTGAACGCATTAAGAGTATTCTGGGCCTGCAATTCCTTTCTGGTTGACCGCACTAATGTACAAATAGTTCATAAAGGCTTATACAATCACAATGATCTGTTACAAGCCTGGTAACAATAACCGGTCTCAAACATTAACTGGCTTCACAACCACAGTTCACTCACTGACCAATACAACAAATAAGACATACCAGAGGTCAACATAGGTCATGCCAAGTGAAACACACATACGTGGAAACAATCTTGCAGATTAAACTCTAGGAACTGAAATAATCACTTAGTCACTGTATCTCCCAACAAACCGAACAAAGAGGAACTTTGAGAAACTTTTTATTTTTAAGATTTTGATGGGAAAAATATGGTGGAAGTTTTGTCGTCATGAAATTTGTGATTCTTAGGTAGGAAATCCTTGTAAGTGGGAAACATATTAAAGGGCAATGTATACGTTACTCATATAGAAAAATTCTGGTACTAAATTATCCAAACATCTATGGCAGGAATATGTCTCAAGTCTTATACAGAATTCACTTAACTCCTTGTGCTACTAATGTGAACTGAAGACATTACCTTAAAATGAAACTGCAACATGAACCACAGAACTCTCTTGTACACCAAGATTGGAATATACTGTACCTTAATTTTATAACTTGATAAAAAGGAACACACACATACAGCTACAGATGGGTCTACTATTTCACCATAGTAATGAATCATTACAGAAGTAATGAATAGAATTTTTATTTATCTGAAGCAATATACTTGCTCTTGCATACAAATTGTCTTTCCTGACTTAGCAATATCTTTTTACATTCATTTTCATTTTTGTGAAGATTTCATGGGAGTACAACCCATTAGCAACATCTTGAGAAATACTACTAAAATTTTTATTCCTTGTATATAATGAGGTGACAACTTGACTAGTTTTGGTTTCAAAGGCAATTACTGAAGTCCATAATTTACACTCCCACAAGAATATTTTATTCCTTATAGTGGTTTCAACAAATCTATATTATCTTGTTTCTTCCCCACATAATAGGCAGAATCAAAATTTTCATTTACTTCAGTTTCTGGCCATTTGTAGACAGTACGTTTGAAGTAAATATTTCTGTTCTTTAGTTTGTGACGACAAAAGTATTCAAAAGATTAAGGACATATCACAGATCAATTTATGAGAAATTACAAAGAAGATAAAACAAAGTTTCACAGTAACTTCCCAAATAAGTGACATTTTTGAACATCCTGCACACAATACGTATAGCCATTTTGTCATTAGTCACAGGAGTAAGAGAGTAACAGTCTTATATCACTTTACGCTAGTCTGATTAATTTGTCAGAGTTGAGATAGAAAAATTCTTCATACAACAGTTTCAAGATCCTTCTGCACTGGATCTAAGAGATTCACTGATGATGAGAACTAAACAATCCAAACATAACATGCCTTAAATCAGGTAAATGCAGTAATAAATATAAAGTTTTGCCTGTACTAATCATCTTTACAAGATGGATACATTTTCAGTTTTCATATATACAGAGAGACAAAAGTCTCTGGAGCACCAAGTGGTATCAAAATAACATAGACATAAGAAAATCTGTAGTTGTTAAACTGAAAATTGTTTTCGGTTTCATACTGCTATGACATATTTACTTTTCTTCGTTTAGTGAATTTATGGTAATGTATTATTACAATATGCAGCAGTGAGTACCACCTCATTGGTAGACGGCTGCATTCTCTTGAAACGTTGTAAAGTGTGAAATTCCCTTTTACGTAAGTTGTATGAGACAAGTCTTTGCCACGTCCATTCAGTCGCATATGTGCTCCAGCACAGTCCAGGTCATAAGTCACACAAAAAGTGTTTATGCCTTCTTTATGTCATAGAGATTATGGACAGTGAAAAGGGGGAAGCCTGTAGCAGATCTGTGTATAAAAGTGTCTGGAAGCATATCCCCACATACAAGTAGCCTGGAAGATGTTGTGGGAGAAAATAAAACGCATATTGTCTGTTATGTAGCATGATGCACACTGTATTACAAATCATCAGGAAACAAAACTGAAATGGAAGTTCAGACCTCTACATTAGGGAGAAATATTCCAAGTTCAATTACGTATTTCAAAATGAAATTATGATCTAACACAGGCTCCTGACTGAGAGATACAGGACAAAGATCTATGGTGATAAAATAGCAAGTATGATAAGGCAGTTCTGGAAAATAACTTACAGAAGAGATAGGAGACAAACTGTATGCTTGACTTTTAAGGAAGGCAAGTTTGAAAGTAGAATACAAATAATACATAGCAAAATGAACATGACACACATCCTGCACTAGTTGGTTGAAACAGAAGAATAATTTGTCTCATCTCTTAAAGTTTCCTTTAAAGAAATGTTATCATGACATATGATTCTGGGCAAATCCAAACCAAATCACATGTATCAAATAATATCAGATCATATTTTGAGACTAAACATCCCACGCTGTTTATATCAGCCAGTTTTATATCAGTAAGAATCTCTGACAAGGAGAACTTCAAGAGGGAATTAATTTAGTTTTCTGCATCAAGGTTCGAAATCCGTGCTTTAGTATCTCCCTGCATAGATTATTCTTCCAAAGTTCTAATGAACAATGGCAGAACAGTCACCCTACCATGACCAGAAAATCAGAAAACAGGAATTCAAATTTCACTCCCTTTAAATGTTCAGTTGCTGTTTATGTCTATTATCAACCAACCAACAATATAATTTCCTTCTTTTTCAAGTTATGTGAAATTAAACAGAGAAGGTGAGAAACTCTGTAACAACTAAACACAATGAAATTACTCCCATGTCTGCTTGATTTTATGATTACAGCCAGCGAATGTCTCTTTAGCCTGCCTGATGCAAGACCACATTTCAAAAAACACTGAACCACACAGGCAACTTCTTCCTACCCAAGATTCTGTTTGTAAATAAGAGAAAACTAAACACCAGCAAAATTCTTACAGGCATCCTTACAACAGAATGTATGTTGGTCGAAAGTAGCTGCATCAGTACTCATTCATTACAGTAGTTCCTGATATGGTTTATTACTTCGCAAACCTGAAAGAACATTACTTTCATTTTTTTACTTAAAGCATGTCTTCCTCATTGTTGGTGTTTTTATATACAAAAAATTTATTAAATCTTGTGTTTTGATCTTCAGCACTCACGTTATCACCTTCAAACACCAGCACATATCCAACCATTTCAATATTTCTGAACCATTGTATGTACAAATATTTTTAGTTTTCTCTTATTATTCATAATATATATTTCTTTATACTTCTCCTTCTTGAGGGGTACTTTGTCTTTTTCTTCGATAAATTAAACTCCTACTTAAGCAGCGACTAGCCCACAGGCGCAAGGTGGACCGACGCTGGACAGCCTGTTCAGAATTGGAATCCACCCATAGGAACACTCTGGTCTGCATTAAAATGATACTGCTGTGCATCCTGATCTACGGATGGAGCTACACGAGAATCTTCCTCTTCACTTCCAAAATAATGCTCAATGATGTCAAAAGCTTTCTGATAAATTTCCATGTTCTCATGAGACTGCAGGAACTCTATCTTGTCCAGACCTGAAATATATTAATAAAATTACATCACCTACCTAAGTTTCACATCAAGGATAAAAAAAAAAAGCAATGCCACCATCTCTGGAAAAATTTATCTCACAATTTTAATTTCTTTACTCTTTTTCATTCAGCATCTCAGTCACACATACTGTCTGTATTGGGAGGAAGGATTGTTGATTTAATGCATTCAGAGAACAAAATATTGTACAATATATTACATTTTATACAAACTTTTTAACATAAACAATGTAATGACTATTATTGAGCATGTAATGAACAGCAAAGGAAGTTTTAAGTACTGTCAGATATACAGCCTATGAATTTTTATTGCAGCTATTTGTTGTATCTGTTGTAAGTATTCACTTCAGCTGCATGATATGAAAATGCAAGAAAAAGATCAGTAACATCTTCAAATATGATGCGATATATAAACACTTTAAAGCTGTTGGATTTATAACTACTTACACATATGTAAAACTAGTCATTAAAAATAAAAATGACAGATACAATTGTACAGTCAAATGTGGAGGCTGTGGTATTTGTGGAAAGCAATTACATGCAAGTAATGGTCATATTAAGTCAACATAACACCATCAATTTCACAGAATTTTTTTTTGGGGGGGGGATCAGGACTGCCAACTTTTAAAGTATAGAACAAACAAGTAGGACAAAGAATTTATGTAAGCACAGTCATTAATTCCAAATACATACAAAATTTTGTCCCATCATTTTCCTCTCAAGACTAACTCCATCTACAGAAGAAAATCTTGGGGATCATCAGTGCAAAGTTTGATGTAAGAGATCATACACTGATATAGTGAATGTTCTGATAAGTCCAAATTCATTACAAACATAAATACACATAAACAGAAATGAATATATGACAAAGGGTAACTAATTAATTTTCTCAAATTATAAATGGTATGCTGGGATATAAAACGAGTAATATTATATTTGCTTCACATGTGATTTCAACTGGAAAATGTAATGTGACATGACACTGGGTAAATGGAACAATCTTACAAAACACCACATTCAAGAATAGTGTTCTGTTTACTGTGGGTCTTCATATTCATTTCCATGGCAGAAATTTAAAAACTTCAGATGATTTGACAGGCTCTCAACTGGAGCCTTTTACATGAAACATGGTCTCACATGTTTGGTAATCTGTGTATGGGGAAGCATTTTTTACCTATGGAAAATATGCATCTTGATCTCAAAACAAACAGCTGGTTTACTGGTTTTAATAAATGGCTTCCAACCTACCCAGCCTCTTATTAATTTTTCACTCTTCTTCCTATTGTTTCACACTTTTAATTGAAAGACATGAAAAGATCCCATACTTACGACAGAAATCTTACATTACTGATGATGAGGAAATCAGCCTGCAATAACATATATGGAAAGCAAAAAAGAACAATTTATAAAAACACACACACTCACACACATTGCCACGGGTGCGCAAATCATGAATTACACAAACTGAAGATCACACACAATTTAAAATTGTCTGAAAACCCATAACCTGAAATTACAACCAAAATTCTTACGTCAAATTAAAAACACCAAATTTTCTATCATAAAATTGGGGATGGTGACATTAGCCTATTTATGTGCGTGTAAATATGGAAAATTCATCATACAACCCTGAGAGATAAATGCTCTATAGAACCTGGATTCACATTTTACCAGAGTATGACAAGCCATGATCCAGAGTTCAAACCTCTGAGCTTCCAAAGATCAAACCATTAACTGACAAGTCTGGCCATTAATTTGGTTTATACAAATAAATTATAAGGAAGGTTTAATTAGGGTCTTTGATGAGGACACATCTCTCTTCATTAACAACCAATGACTAGAAACATACTGTTTTGGACTCAAAATTGAGGAAGAAGCTAAAGGCTGGAACCTTCAAGGTGTTTGTGAGAGGGTGGCCTATGTGTAACTGAAACAAAAGAGATGCATACGTTAAGGGCGTAATATACATTTCTCTAACTTACCATAACATTCTTCAATTAACACAGCATATGGATTGACACCTTTATGTGCCCTTGCATCCTGATCCCCTAGTCTCAGAATATTTTCTAATCCATTAAGGGCAACTTGAACAATCTTGCCATCCATCACCGTCAGAAGGTCACACAGGGGAGGGATGCAACCTTGATCCACCAGATACCTAATCTGCTCGGCTGTACCCCCTGAAGTGGCATTGGTTATGGCCCAAGCAGCCTCTTTCCGTGTCTTGAATTCAGCTTTCCCGAGTATATCAATAAGAACTGGGAAAATATTTGCATCAATTACTGCCTGAAACAGAAAACTGAAAATCACTGCTTGGAAAACAATGTTCATTAAGTGTGATGTGTCCTCAGATTGTGGATAGAGAACTGTGTCTGTGTGTGGGGTAGATGCAAGCATGTTGACTACAGTCATCGGCAACCAAAACAGTATGCCCTCACTGTATATGATAAGCATCATACATCACTATTAGAAAATGCCGTAATTTCAATTTGCAACTAATTCCTCAATAAGTCTGCCACAAGCTGGGCTACTTCTTTTATTGATTTCAGTGTAATTTAATTACTTCTGCCCTTATACTCTGTCAAAATAGGAAATACTAAACCTACAAGACTACCTATGGCCTCCAGAACAAGTTAATCCATACAACATATGGTATCTGTTCTTGTACACCAATTAAGAAATATAAACAAAAACCTCATGTGTCAAGACAAATTGCTGAGATGGTGGCATATGGAAACAACTACCTGGGCAGGATACACATGCTTCCCATCCTCCACATTTAATTCTAACGTACTAACATAGGAAGCCATCTGAAGAACAAAAATGCAAACTGCCAGTCACTAGCACACTCACACAATACATACAGCAAAACCTTGTCGACTCGAAAGCATCTGAGACCAAAACATCTTGTGTTTAAAGCTAGGGAATGTCACATGCTTTGAATTGTATGACATTTGTAAATAGGTAAATTTCAATTAACAAGGTATTACTTAAGTGTAAACAATAATCACCAGGGTAGGGATTTACGATGTAAAGACGAAATTATAATTACTTTGCTAACCTGTATCTGTTGCCTATTTCCAGCTGTTATATTAGATATTGTCCAGGAGGCCTCTTTCCTTATTGATTCCTTGGGTGATGCTAGGAGATGTAGCAGGCAAGGAAGTGCTGAACAATTGAGGATAACTTGAGTCTGCACATCATCTCCAGTTACTATGTTGCCCACAGCTCTCAGAGCTGCTGATACCACATTGTGCTGGTTGTGCCTGTAAAACAACATTCATATTACAATAACATCTACAATACTTCCTACTTTCAAGTGAAGTAAACAGTACATATTTTGGGAATATTTTCTTTGTACCTGAGCACAGCAGCTACCATGAAAGTATTACTGCATATGAAGCCTTCATCCACCAGACATTCACAGTCTCTTTCTCTCCTGCAGTTCACGTTACCTCATTTCAAAGAGGTTACAAAGTGCTGAATCCCAGCACCTATGCAAGCCTCACACTTTATGAAAATATTTCTCCACATCTAACAGACCTCTTTGTGAAAAACTGGAAATTTCTCTCAGAACATCACTTTTTGCAAATAAGTGGACTGTTCACATAAACTCACTTTTTTATTGTGCCTCACATATAAAGTCATAAACCATTTATGAACACTATTCTACTAAATAATCACACAGATTCAAATCTGGAGATGTAGAAGACCACAATCTCTGAGTTATCAGTATTATTACATGTTTTATTAGAAATTCAAGTCTTCAGATGTGGACCATAACCTCTGAGTTATCAACTGTTCACTGAATACCTCTTCTGGTACAGCCACTCTGAACTCTGTGTTAGCCATGGCACTGTTCTGGATAAACAAACCATATATTTTCCATTCTTCTGGTCATTCCCCCAAATGGCACCATACGTAATTCAACACTAACAGAAACTAATTGTTTCTTCAAAAAACATGGACACTACGATTTCATGCAAAATCAAAAGCACACCGTAAGGTGACCAAATAGTCTTGTGGAGAGCTTCAAGAATTATTGGGAAATTTTCTTAACATGAATATGTATTATTTAGGCTGTCTGTATTCTGACTTCATTTAAACTAAACCGTATCTAACAGAAACACAAGTTTTCATATTGTCTTGCTGTTCAGCACTGAATCCATTCAAGATTTTCACACTATTCTGTGTACAGTACTATTTTGCAGCACCATTTACATGAAGCACTTTTTAACTACATTAGAATATCCTCAGAAAGTACTGCAAATAAACAATCTTTCTTTAAATGAACACACTTCACATGCATGCTGAAACCATGATCAATAAAAAAAAATTATGCATCTGTTTCAGCAACTCAGGTATCAGCAGTGACAACACTGTAACAGAGTCAATACACGTGCTTAGGGAGTTTTCCTGCATCAAGTGACTACCAAACCTCCTCTGTGGTGAAGTAATCTTCTTTCTTTGGACTTTGCTATCATCTTATTCATAAATAGAGTACATTTTGGAAGCCAGCTCTTCTTTCATTTTCAGGTAAAGGAGAGCCCTTAGAAAGAGTTATTCTCAATGGCAATCAGACTCGGACAATGTCAAAGCATGCCCACAGAGACCCCGGAGTGACATACATTTCAGTGCACAAAGAAGAAAGTTTAATAATGTTTTTCTTTTCTGCTCCTGAAGTGAACAAATACACACACACACACACATACATGAGTTACCTCATGCTTTCAAATTACAGCTTAGTAATCTCAGCTGAATGCCTCCTTCCCACTGAAAGTGAATAGATTAATCACTACATATACTAAGAAACATTACTTACATGAGAAGTTCAACCAATCGCCTACAAACTCCTGCATCAATAACAGCCTGAATCTTGTCGTTTGGTCCGTCAGACAGGTATGAAAGTGCCCAGCATGCATCAGCCAAGACATCAGAATCTGCGTGGAACAGCAGGCGGGAGAGTACAGGTAGGCATGGACATACTTTGGAGAACTCGGGTGGTGGATTCTTTCCACGACACAGGTTCGAAAGAGCCCACACAGCATTTCGAGTCATAGAAAGGCGAGTAGCCTTACTCAGAAGTCTGAAAATTATATAAATAAATGGGTACTTCACATAAAACAGTTTAACAATTCAACTCAATTATTTACAAATGCACAAAAACAAATCAAATTACAGATACAATTACTGAAAACAATTCAAAATACGACTGCTTACAGCATCCATTTACTTAACGAGAGTCACGTCCTAGTGGCATTGCACGAAATATGAAATAAAATGACGATTATAAATAATAAATTTAACATGACGTGGAGATAAGTCAACATGGCCTAGGTTATCACAAAAATACAGTATTTCTTGAAAAACTTCTGGCAAACAATGAGAAACATTACACAGGATAGCCAGTGTGTCACCTGTGGTTTATCTGGGTACACCCTGAATATGTAGCAAGAATGCTATCCATTACACTGAATAACTTCATTATTTAAGCATCACCATCAGCCAGTGCTGTCACCATATGTGAGAGACAAATTTTCATGCCCATATACAACACCAGGCAAGATTATAGTTCTGTAAACTGCTATCTTTATATTCCTACAGACAGCAAATGGGAGCATGAAATATTATGGACAGAATGGGAGAAGGTAATACCTGAAATATTTACAATCTGAAAACTTACTGAAGGAGTGGGACAAGTATTCCTGTATCCAGCACATGATCTCTGCATTCTGGAGAGTCACCTGCAATATTGCCTAAAGCCCACACTGCCTGTTCCTGCACATCTTCAAATTCTGATGCCAGCAGCTGAATGAATATTGGAACAGCACCAGCTTCTATCACCATGCGAGTCTGCATAGAAGTACCTGATGCTATATTGGTTAAAGCCCATGCTGCTTCAAACTGAAAGAAACATGACAGTAATATTAAATACTGGAACACAATTTTACATTCACTACCAAACCACTGATTGCTGTTCACACGGTAGTAGAGATCATAATGTGAAGTAAAAGAATGCTGAAAGGACATGCTTAAAACATAACATTATCAAAAACAAAGGTGCACTACCCATCTGAAAGGTCAGGCTTAAAGTCCGCACAAAGTATCAAATTACAGCAAAAATACAACATGCAGGACTATATAAGAATTTGTAAATATAGCAATACGTATTATGTAAGAATTTGTAAATATAGCAATATGTATTATATACCTATTTATACTGATATTTTCAAGCTCAGACATGAATTTTATGAAGAGTGACAAAAGTCTGCACAACATTTGTCGGTATACTCGTAATCTATCCACATTTCAAATTTCAAACTTCCAGATATGAAAAATAAATGTTAACTATTATTCTTGATTTGAAGCTTTTGCCGTGTTCTATATGTAATATGTTTTCTTTTGGGTAATTCCCCAGCGTCTGAGTTCTAATAGCCTCCTGATGTGAAGTTTCTCGAATAGACGAATGTGTCTTGTAGTTTCCTCCCCATAGAGGTGAAGAATTCTTGATTTTAAGCTTTTGCCGTGTTCTATATGTAATATGTTTCCTTTTGGGTAATTCCCTGGCGTCTGAGTTCTAATAGCCTCCTGATGTGAAGTTTCTCGAATAGACAAATGTGTCTTGTAGTTTCCTCCCCATAGAGGTGAAGAATTCTAGATTTTAAGCTTTCGCCGTGTTCTATATGTAATATGTTTTCTTTTGGGTAATTCCCCAGCGTCTGAGTTCTATTAGAACTCAGACGCCGGGAAATTACCCAAAAGAAAACATATTACGTTAAATATTATATATGCAAATTTTCACATCCATGGTTTATTTAGTCTCAACACACCAAATCTCTACTGTGTGGCACCATATTACATAATCAAAATGAAATATAAAGCAAAAGACATTAAATATTATGTTCAAGTTTGTATTTTTGCCCTAATTACTCAGCATAAAAATCACATCCATCTAGCACCGTAATACATTTAAGACTGTGAACTGTTTTTCCTATATTTCTCATAAATGGTCAGATATCATCACAAATGTATATAGGTTCTAATGTAAAATGTCTGTTACTTTTGTCCAATTTTAACAAAACTTGAATGAGGTAAACTGATTGTAGAAAAAATCTTGACCATAAAATTTCATAAAAATGTTTGGTGGGAGCCAAGTTGTTCCATGCAGCCAGAGGTGATAAAGCTATTGGTAGCTCTTCACAATCATTTTGCAAATGCAACTAAAATGGTTTTTTTTTTTGTGTCCAATGCCACCACATGTCCTTGTGGACTTCGTGGTCCTCCCTCCCTTCTGAGGTTGGGACGCCCATGAGGCACAGTTACCTTGTCCCTATGATGTGAGTGGTGATAGAGGAAGATGTAGTGCCAGGAGGGCCCTTAAACCTAAATTCCTCCCCTTCAGGAAAAATTCCCATGGTAGGGCCGGGAATTGAACCCGGGACCTCATGATTAGTAGTCAGCGACTCTGACCACTAGACCACGAGGCTGGTCACTAAAATGATTATAATAGCCTACATTAAAATATATTTAGAATAATAGCTTAACTTCTATTACATAATTAACCCTTCAATACCTGCCTCATCACACTCTACAGGCATTCAATTCTTCACATGCTGCAGGTCCTACTGCACCACATGATACAAATGCATTTAAGCAGCATACAGTTTATGAAAAACGTATTTGAACAGAAAAGGACAAAATTATAAAATAGAATTTTGTGGAACACAACACAGATTTCAGGCTTCCGCTGCAAAGTAGATAAGAACTGGGCTCTTCTGGGTTATTACACAGACAGTAGTGGCAATTTCTTACTGATGTTTTGGGACAACCTATTGGTCCCAACTTCAACGGTCAAGAATCCAAAAAGTACCTTTGAAGGTGGGACTGATAGCCTGTCCCAAAATGTCAGTAAGAAATTCTCATAACAGTGTAGTTCTCGAAACAAAAGAGATTATGCAGCACATGCAATAAATTTACATGTAACCTAAATACATAAAATGTATTTCTAGGGGTGTTCATGTATGCAAACTCAGGTCTTTAAAAAGCAGACAATACTTTAAAAGTCCTCTGTCCTGGGCAGTAATATGAATTTACAACCCAGCATCACTGAAGAGTTAACATGTCAAACACCATCTGACAATAAACTACAGAATGAGAAAAAGATTACTAATTTCAAAATAACCACTTATTTTGTAACATGCTTCTATAGAAAAGGCACAAAAACACAGTTCCAGCATCCACACCACTGATCAAATACAGATGTTGCCAAGAATAAGGACATCACCCTTCCACACATTCAGTTCTTGGAAATGTTGTTGTATAACACAGTTCTGTGAACAATACTACCAAACAGTTTTAACACTCCTCATGATGTACTAATTTTTAATAAGTTTCATACTTCAGAATGAAAACTGTTGCAATCTGGCAGGAATGAATAATTCCCTGTTTTTGATAATGTGCACATTCAGAATGGCTGTTAAAAGAGAAGTGTAAGTGAAGATTCAACTCTTCCTGGATGTTATACTATGTCACTGAGTAAATCAATCTTCAACACCAAGCTGGCTACAAAGGTGAGTAAGTGCTGTTGAGGAATATTTGACTGCCATTTGAATCCCCATTCCCAATACTGTTTTTATTGTATGAGTACACTTTAACTAGTTCAAGTGAGTGCTATTCCTTCTTTAATGCTCCAGCTGTTATAAATTAAAAACTGTTATGAAAATAATCCATATCCTGGGTGAAGATGGGTACTTTTGATTGTAAAACATAAATCCACTCTACCTTCCACTGATATGTATTGCTTAATTCTTACCTGAAGTGTGCAGTTGGTATTGTTCCGAAGAAATTCTACAAAACGTGGTACAATTCCAGTCTGAATAACTTCATCTATGGGAGGGTTTGGTTCACGGGACAAGAGTTTACGAAATTTTTGCGTGGCAGTTAGCTGATCTTCCACATTACTGCTATAAAGTGCTTGCACCATGCCTGGTGTGATGCCTGGTGCATTGATGAGAGGCAAGTTATCGTCCTAGAAGCCACAACAGTAACACACATTCATCTGAGGTCACCAATACAATAAAGTAAAAAAGAAGCCAATAAAACAACACACAATCGTAGTAAAGGTAGAGCAAAGCTGTTTCTGTGACACCATGAAGACATATGGGGGGACAGAGGACAAGTTCCACTCATTCTTAAACTTGGCACTAAATGGAGGTAAGTGGTCAGCTTCAATCCCCCTCCCCCACTTTCCCCTGAGGAGAGATACCCCTCCCCTATCTATTGAATATGAGGCTGAATGAGCCCCATAGCCAGCGTGCAGGCTTTAAAGAAAAGAAAAATCCCTTGCTCCTACCAGAAATCAACCACAATTCCTTGGCTACTAAGATGGATACTGGGTCACCAGTATCATACAGCACACAATATATCTTGAGAAGCTGAGAGTAACTCAGCTGGTCAAGAAATTTCATTCCTGTTTATGCAATACAAAGATTAATTACTATGAATAAAATACCCTGCCACAGGACCATAACCAGACCCACTTCACAACATCACACCGTACTGTTTGAACAGCCTTATTACTATTAAACTCCCAACTACGCTGTTCTTCCTAGCAGTCTCGTCCTCTGAGTGTTTCTGACAAAAACTGTCTGTATTCCACACCTTCACTGTACCTGCTGTATACCCTGCATTATTTGATCACCTTTGTGTTTGAATTCCCCCACCCTTTCAATGGTTGTGAAATTTCTTTTTCCATGTAATGAAAAACCTCATACCCACACTTTAAAACCTGACACTCAGGGAAAAGGTGACCTTTAAGAGCCTGACTATATATGTGTTAATATACATTTTCAGATCTAACACAGAATAGGAGTATGAGGAGTGTGAGTAAATTCCCTAGTAACATTAAGGTGTTGGCAATTCTACATGCAACAGTACCTCAAAAGACTTATTTGTACAAGAGACGCAGAATTTATGACTTAATGTACTAATGTAACAGACACAATGATGAATGAGGACTGACAACACTGACTGTAATGTACACTGACAGTAGTGAATGTAAGGAAAAAAGGTATCGAGGAATTCTAAGCATAGCAAATCCACTTCCTCAGCCTCTCTATAACTAAAATAAAACCCTAAAGCCTAAACCCGGTGGAGTAAATATTTTTGACTTGAGTTTGTGTGAATAAGATGAAACCTCAAACTTGCTCAAACACAGTATGTGTTCTTTAGTTGTATGCAACAAGCCATAAATTCATTTTGTCACTAAAATGTATTATGTACCTGCATACTTCCATCCTCATCTGATGATCCGGGCATAAAAACATTACGGCGTTTAAATAGCTGCTGTTCCCGTTTCTGCTTTCGCAGCTGGACTCCCACTTCTTCACGCCGCCTCCTAAGCTCATGGGAATCCAGTCCCATGTTTTTATAGCGGTGCTTATGTGTAGGCCCCAACATCTACAACAATACATATAATTTTAGAGGTTACGACTTAATTACTCCAGTTACGCCTGTCCATTAAAATTTCTGGGGTTAATAATGACCAGCGTGGGACAAATTTTTGACGTACAACTTTCGAACTAAATATATCGAACGGTACTTACAGCACGAACGTATGCATAAAAAGGAACACCAAAGTGCGAAACCCAGAGAATCTACATTTCAATGTCAAGAAATACAGAAATTGACGGGTCACATGAGAAACTGATTTTGTCCAAGGACTGCGGCTGACAAACAGCATACAAAACATGCATACTTACTACATTCACGAATATAGTACTTAATTTAATCGGTATTTTGTATAAACTGATATGTACTGATATTTCGAAAGTTATCTTACCTTTTTATTGTGCTTTTTTCTGGCCTTTTTAAAGCGAAACTTTCATGGAAACTTCTGCACTCACTAGCTTTCAACTTCAAGGTCTGCCGTTTTTAAAGGATGATGGGAGTTTCTTTTTGGTGACGAGGTTACTTGGAAATGGCTGCTCCCGTGGTTATGGAATGTGGGGATTTTCTAGAATTTCAGGTGATAATTACACTGATTATTCTCAAATATACTTGATATGCTGTTTATTTTCGTTAATCAAATTGCCAGTAATGTGTTTGAGTAGTTACAAATCAAAATTTTAAAGTCCTTTGACCTAACCTATATAACTGCAAGAGGTAGTCCGTAATGCCGGTACTTCAAATTGAAATACTTGTTCGATGTTATGAGACAGAACTATAAATATTGTGACTTACACATAACAGAGTTTTTCGGCTGAGTTCTCTTGACATTTCTGGACGAAGCAACGCCCCACACATGGTTTTTTTAAAATAGAGAAACTTGTATAATTCTCGGTACTGGTCCAGCCAGTGGATCCAGTGGATAGTCACCCCGTTCAAGAAGCACCCGTGAGAGGACCCCCCCGCTTATGTGCAGGAAAAATTTCGCTGTTGGACGTGATATACACGTAGTCTTTCCGTAACTTGAGGGTCGTGCTAATGTGTCCTGTTACGGTGATGCAATCCACATTCCCGATTTCCATACAAGTGGAAGTGTAGAGGACCACGTGTAGACCTTGCGGTTTAAATAGTCTGAAGCCGTTACATTTGTTTTGGGGGTTTACGTTAGCACAAAGGGCAAAGCAAATTATCCAAAATGGCGTTACTGTAATACTTAAATGTACAAGTTATTAGATACCCGCATGTAATTTAGCTAAGATGTGTTGGAGTGCACTAAACAATATACATTGTAATATGTAAGATATAATTTGTTTTCATGTATCACAGTAAGTTTTTAAATCTGTAATGCCTGTAGTCCAGTAAATCCTATATTGTTGATATGTATGGAATATTAAGCTTGTTGCCAATCATATTTTAGATGTATAGACAATTACATTTGAAAGGTCTTTGTGCGTACCTCATTAAACTGTAATGGTATGGGGAAGTTGTTAGTGTGCACTTGAAAGTTAAGACACGTGGGAGGTGAAAATCAGACAGTGTGAGTATAGATAAACAGTCAAGGCTTGTGTCTGGTCAGTGCTGAATGTATGAGAAAGCTAAATAAGTTAAAGGTTAGGTGATCAAGTAATAAAAAAAAAAGTCCCACTATCATATAAGCCACAGAAGATAAAGAATGGCTGCTGCATATTGTAAGATCTGAATGATGGAAAGAACCCGCTTACGAACACTTGCAGCAGTCAAAACAAACTTGGATGCAACCTTGTTCTTGATTTAATTTTTATTGCATTTGTCTTACTGTTGCTAAGCAAATGTTACATCTTCATGCAGTTTGACATGGTAATGTGTTCCATTATTACCAACACAAATTACCAGTCTTTGTATCAAAAGGTTGCTTCTTTGAAACACATTTTATTAACTTACACATCACAACAGTTTTTCACATCATCTTGAGAGCCTATAACGTCAGCCATTTAAGGTTTAATCAGGTATGTGGATCACAAAAGTGAAAGAAGTTGCAAGATGGGAAGGTTCTTGATTATTCCTTATTTGTATGTGTATGCAAGAAATGTGAATGTATGCATCATATATTATGCAATTTGAAATTACACTTAAATAAGAATAAACTTTATTGCTAATAAAATATAAATTCTCACATGACGCACAACCATTAACCATCCAATTCGCCCAACATCCACAAAGTTCTAATTATTTTTTAAACATATATCTGAAAGATGTTTACTGCAAAATTTTTGCTTCCTGATTTGGAATAAGAATTATTTTAAAAATTTTGTTTCTATTTTTGCCTGTTTTGACTTCCACAATGAAGTTTACTAAATTTCACAGTATCTTAGTTACTTACGTACTTATTTACTCACTCCAAGGAGCAGAGTCCTTCTTGAGAAGCTAACCAGTTTGCAGCCAGTCAAGAAATTGCCTGCATTTTATGGTACCTGAAGGTTCGTCACTGCATTCACAAGTGCCCGCCACCTGTTCCTATCCAGAGCCGGCTCGATCCACATCCTACTTCCTGAAGATCCATGTTAATATTATCCTTCCATCTACACCTGGGTCTCCCCAGTGGTCTGTTTCCCTCAGGTTTCCCCACCAAAACATTATCTTAACATCATGAAAATGACTAACTTTATAATTATTTTTCCAGGATGCTCTGAAGAAGATGAGGACATTAGATGATAAAATCATTTATGTGTTAAACACTTCAATCCCAACTGATTCATTTAAGGGTCAAATAGATGCTTCTTCTTCATGTAAAGAACTATTTGATCAGGTAGAATTTGTTTTTTGTCTATTACCAGAGGGTATATTGAACTTACTTACTCAGCTAAAATTACTGTATTTTATTGTATTTATTCGCACCCATATTGTCACATTACAAAACAATGAACAAGTTACAATAATGTACATACCATACCAACAAACAAATAAAATGCACAGATCAACCATGAACATTCCACATTCAAAGGCCACCACATGACTAAAACGATATATAAAATTATGAACATATGGGTAATTATAGTTATTTACCCCAGTTCCCAATACACATATCTAGTACATTGCTGCCTGTAAATATTCTTTTAAAGTATAAAAAGCATTTTGCAAAAGTATTGATTTCAGCTCTTTTTAAAAATTATTACTCCATGCAAACTCTTTATTTTTTTCAGGCAATTTATTATATAATATTATGTCCTAATTTAAAACACTGTTTTGAATTAAAGATATGGTGCAATCTAACACATAAGGTCATGACTGCCTCTGGTATCATATTTATGTACATGATAATTATGTTTAATATTCATATGTTACTTTTTTATAAAACATAATACTCCTAAAATATAAATTGAAGCCACTCTTACAGTCTTATGTGCCTTAAAATTATTCCCACAGGATGCATATCCTTTAACCCCAAAAATCAAATGTACCACCTTTTTTTGAAGACAAAAAACTTTCTTACTATAACTATCTCTGAACCAAAATGTAATACTGTACTTCATATGAGACTGAAAATATGCATAATATAGAATTCTGAATGGTGACTTGTTACCTCTTCAAGATTTTATCATAAAATATAACCTATTCAAACTCTTATGTAATATATCAATATGGGCATTCCATTTTAGGATTTCTGTGAGAGTAATACCCAAGAATTTTATATTTGGGCTATATGTGGTAACTGTATGGTACATAATACTTGGTTTATCAACATATTTCTGCTCACTGGAATGAAATAACATAGCACATGTTTTAGCAGCATTAACAAGTTCATTGTCAAGAAGTCATCCCTCTAGCTGTTTCATTACTAATGCAGTTTTAAGTTCAAATACTTTTATGTCTTTATCACACAAGTATATTGGTGTCATCTGCATATAGAAACAACTTGGCAATTTGCACATTTCCTGGTCAGTCATTTATGAATAACAGAAATTGTATTGGTCTTAATATTGAACCCTGGGGGATTCCATAAGTTAATTTCTCTATGTAAGGAAGAGTATCTGTGAAGGGTATTATTGTTACCAATTTTTGCAATTTCAACAAACTGAGTAAGATATGATAAATAGGATTTAAACCACTGCTAAATGTACTCGTATATCTCAATAGTTATATTTTATCTGAGCCATTTTCGTGGTCTGGATATAATGTGTTGTAATGTATGGGAAAAACTAATTGTTTTGCTTGTGTTGTTGAAATGTGAAATATGTACTCTATGAAGCATCATAGTGTGCTGTGTGTAAGAAATGTAGGTAATGTTCAACACAATCATGATTGAGGTTTAACGTTCTGCAGCCACTTCACTCTCCCTGTTCCCAGACAGATAATCTGTTGTACAGAATGTTGCATGCTCTCCAGCCCTTTAATTGATATGGCAGCCTTTGCTAGTGTCTGTTTTAATGCTGATCATAATGGGACATGTACATACAGTAAGTTCTCTAGACATGGTCGTCATAAAGTGAAGTTTACACTTCATATACAGACTGACTTGATAGGAGTGCTTGCAAAAGAAGTCACTGCTAATGTCTATGCCCTACATCACTCCGTATTAAAGGTTAAGATGTTTAACCAATGAACAGTGTAAATTCGAATGTATACAGCTTGACCTCTACATCAAGATCCCCATGCCCTAGTGGCAGCAATGCAGGTAGTTTTTCTTCAAGCCATCCTTTTAAGTTGGTATCCACATACATGCACAAAACTTGAGTTCATCTTTATTAGTATGAATTATATGCATCCTTGTGTTCTAGCACATAATTTACAGTCTTCAGTGTTTAAGAAAATTGTATGTCTACAAAAAATAAATACTGTACAAATAATATATTTTCTTCTAGTATGACACAGTGATAAATGAGGGATTTAACTTATGCATGCATATGCAGTCCTCTGGGCACATGGTAGAATAACAGTAATAATAAACTGAATGGAGTCAGGTACTTGAGAAGCTAACAAACACCCAGCTAGGCCTTTATGGAGCCCAAAGGTTCACTACCATTCATTAAATACAGCACTTACAAAATTTATTCAGCCTGACATGTTTCTGTAATTGGATCATTATCAGTTCCCAGGTCTTATAATCCTCAACTATTATTATTATTATTAAAGTGACCACTTTAATGATGATGATAAAATGGGCCAGGCATGTAATGTGCATGGGACAACTATGAAATTTATATATTTCATTTGGGAAGTAAATGAGAGGATATTACAATGAATGAGTTTAAAAATATTTTTCATACAGTCCTTTACTACCAAAGTTCAGAAACAGTGGAGGTCATTGTAGCACCTAATGTACTCCCTCTACACTTACATGCATCCTTCATAATGTTCATAGATTGGAATATGTCAGGCTGCATGAAATAAAAATATCAATTTATAATTCTGTATTTTGCTGTTAAGTGCTTTTAATAAATGAAGTATAATAGAGTGGTATGTCATTAAAAAGTTCATTACTGTGTTCCCAAGAGCATGCTAGAGGTCTTCATCCTGAGCCAGATAAATGCAGTTTACCACCACCTACCGTATTTCACTTAGATCCATTTTAATATTATCCTGTCATTTCAAAGGCACACCAAGACACACATGTGGATGTGGCTTATGAAATTTCATACGTGTATGGTTTAATCACACAATTATACAGGCAGCAGGCAGAAATCCTATTAAATAGCAATTAAAATGTTAGAAACACTGCACAAGACGAAGCCCAACATGGAAAACATGATGCTAGTCAAGTGCATGAACATTCAAGTAACTAAAATCTGTTCATAGCAAAAGCTGAGTAAGATAAGGCACGATCTGTTATATAAGGCATGGACTGATGGAGGCCATGTGTGTATTTTATGTTGCTCAAAACTTCATAGTAATATATCCGTTAAACTGTAAACACATACTACCAAAAGGACTGTGACCTCAAAGGTCACTCCCAAGACAGTATGATTAACCTTCATGACTAGAATAATACCTGGTCCTGAGCCCCTGGAGATGGGTGGTGCAGCAGCAATAGAGTGGCTAATGCACCTTTCAGCTGTAATTTGACTATATGTCTGCATCTTTTGAATAGTCTCTTCCCTTCAGGTTTTCCAACCAACAACAGTGTGCACTATATTCTCTCCCCATCTCATCCTTCAATCGGTCATCCTAATAATAACACTGATGAACAGTACAGTTTTGAAGCCTCTCGTTAATTCCTTCTTCATAGCTTCTGGTATTCTCCTAGACACCCTCAATCTGTGTTTTTTTTCATAACGTGAAAGACCAAGTTTCACTTCCATAAAAGCAACGGGTTAAATTAATTTTCTTATTTTTAAGTATTTATGAAGTAAGAAAAAAGAATGCCTTGTGTGAGAACCACAAACATCCATCTGTTTGTCTATGACCTAGTATCAGCCACTAAACTGGTTGATGGATTTTAATTAAATTCAGTAGTGTCCTATACAAATCATTAACAAGCACGAGTTTCATGAAATTTGGCCCAGTGACAGTCATACTTTACTTAAGGGTGTAAATCAATTTTTGTCTGTACTTTCCACATTTATGTGTGTCCCATGAAAATATATGACTCTTGAAAGTAAAGAACACTTAGATAAAATCTGTATACTGCATCTCAGGTTATACTGGTACCAATGATCCTGGTTCAAAACTGGATCAGACATATGCTCGGCGGATAGATATGAAAAATTACATTCAGAAGAATTAAATATAAATTTGTGACTGAGCAATAAGAATTTCAGTTTGTGTACAGTATATTGGACCGCCTCTGTGGTCTAGTGGTCAGAGTTTCTGGCTACAGATACAGAGGTCCCGGGTTCGATCCCCGGCGCTACCAGATTTTCTGAGTAGTAGTGGGTCTGGAACGGGGTCCGCTCAGCCTC
>Ga0123354_10002590_pt1 | contig 24102 bp, 14 predicted proteins | sample TergutLab28metaG_2_FD_97872 | JGI IMG/M metagenome (GOLD analysis project Ga0123354, IMG submission 97872) | Labiotermes labralis P4 segment gut microbial communities from Petit-Saut dam, French Guiana - Lab288 P4 | ecosystem: Host-associated > Arthropoda: Insects > Digestive system > Gut ... | reverse complement strand
GGATAGAGATAGGTGGCGGACGCTTGTGAGTGCGGTAATGAACCTTCGGGTTCCGTGAAATGCGGGGAATTTCTTGACTAGCTGCAAACCAGTTAGCTTCTCAAGAAGGACTCTGCACCATGGGGGAGGGGGGGGGGCTGTGTGGGCGTAATCAAACAGGTGTTATGTAGAACGAGACACCGTGCAGTTGTGACAGTTGCTGCTGAACCTTGAGGGGAGGGTTCCAATGTGTGCATATGGCTTGGGTGGGACATATAGCCACCCACCGCGGGGCTGAAGACCGCAGAGAGGAAAATATTTGTTTTTCCAGTCTGAAGCCGAACGTTTTTAACCTTGTCCTTCAGCTTGTAGCCTTACTTTATATGCTGTGTTCTGACTGCTGGGGTTAACGTACACGGTAGAAAGCCGGAGTTCCAAGATGCGAAACTGTGGATCGCACACGAGGTTGTTGAAGATTCGTTATGCGTATTACTGTTAGCATACAGCTTGCTATAATGTGCTTTCAGTGTGTCTACTAGGCTTTAAAATTCTGCTCGTTAATTTGTGGGGTGGACATCTCTGGCCTTAAGTTGTCGTGGTGGGTTATTCTTTGTTTACCCCGCGTTTGAGGTGTAGAGTGTTGCGAGCGTTTCGGATGAACATGCCTCCATCGTCAGGGTCAAATGAGTAAAATGATAAGGCTGCTGCGCATTTTATATACTGTCTGCGTGCTCAACCTTATTGAGAACCTAAATATTGAGGACGCATGTCCCCCGAAACGTCGGCAACATAACTCATACACGGTTCCAACGACCCAAAACATTATCAGTTTGATGTCCACATTCTGATTGCATTTACGGGCGATAAGGTAAGAAGTTTTCACTCGAGGGCTCTTGGAAGTCGAGCGACACTTTTTAGGCAAATTTGAGGATAATATTAAAATGTATCTTGCTAGAAACATGTTTGAAAGGGTGGTTTTAAGAGGGTCAGGATGGGGTACACTCTCATTGTATTCTGAACAAAGCAATGACTCTTAGTTATGCACAAGGCGGCCTATTTTTTGCCACGTGGGATAATATTTGTTGTTCAGGAAGGCTTGTGCTGCATGTAATGTTATATACGGTATGTGTTCTCTTGCAGGAGCAGGATACAGAATACATGAAACATCTGAGAATAATCCGTAAAGGAATATGATGCACGCAACTCCCACACGGTGTGCGGCGTTCCACGGTGGATTAATGCCCGTACTGTTTGAGAAGTAGCTGGGATTTGGCCTGTCGTTTCGAGGTAGGAACGTTGTATTATATCGTTTGTTGGCTGTGGCTTGGATTGCTTGATGGCATGCGAGGTGAAGGACCCGCCACAGGCTGCCCGGCCAGGGGTTCTCGTACGCGGCGGTATTGTTTGGCATATCTGTCACTGTACTTCTCTCACTTAGGTGATTATTGTGCGTTCCCATTCCGCCATCAGTCTTACCGGTTAACGTTCGCGGTTTGGATTCTCCGACCTGTTCTGAGTCAGGATCATACGAAACAGCGAATTCTGTAGACCGGGATTGTGGGCCACGAACCTGTTCGCGAAACATTGGGAGAAACACTGGTGCTCTCATTTTCGTAATCTGATGCCGACGTTCGTATCTTTCCTCTGACACCATCCGTCATTAAAAAATGGCACAGAAAATACAATACACGTCTGGAGAAAATCTGCGATAAATTGTATATTTTATCAAATACACGAAAAACATATATCGTACATGACTGTGCATGGTGGTACCTGTAACGTGACTGGCTGGTTTCGTACCAGCATATTTGTATCATCGTCACGTAGCCTGTCTTGACGGCAGGCCCGTAGCGCCTTCCAAAGCAAGTTCTGCACAGAGCGCGATGAGCGCGATCAAGCGCTGCTGCCTCTGTCAGTTTCCAGCATCTTTTAGTTTCCTTTCCGGGTCATAAAGTAGCTGCCTACGTCTTTTTCCTCGTGTTCCCGTCCTCCTAACTTTCCTTCAATAACGTGTTTTAGAAGACGGTTGCTACCAATACAGTCAGCCTTCCTTCGGTGTATTTGATGTTGGATGTTCCTTTCCTCTTTGACTCTTTTGGATTTGCATATTCAGTATGTATGAATGCCGAGGCCAATGACGTGTGGTATAGTAACGAACGCACTGAAAAATACTGAGTATGTACCACACAGGAATAGTGTGTACATTTATTACATATCTTGTAATGTCAGCGGACCGGCACGTGTTTTATGCGTAGAAGTCCCAGTGTCCAATAACGCGCAAAAAATTCCACCTGAAAACAAAACGTTTTGTCCGGATGTCCTTAGGTGCAAAATTCTGTTATGTATATTTTTATCGTATTGTACAATGAAGGTTAGGAGCTGACGTGGGGAAGTAAATACTTTTTATATGAACTTATTGCATTTTTCAGGTACTTCATATTTTAGATGCGCAGCTGGCAGACTCTCCAACCTGCGAAACTTAATTTCTTCTTCCAGGAAGCGTTAGAACAGTTACACCGTATGAACCTCGCAAAGTTACAAACCGGGCTGTTATGGACATGGTGTGACCGTTCTGTGTTACGAACAATACACTTTTGATTTAATAATTCTCTGTCTTGATGGGACTGTCTGGTTGCGCGAGCAGGTTGCAATTCTCACTGCCGTGTGTAACATCTTTAGGACAGGCATCCCCATTGTGAAGTAAAAGGTCAAGGCCGTCCGTCACAACTAACTTTTCTATTATTATTTAACTTTTAATGCGCAACATGTTTCGACCTAAGTACAAGACGCCATTATCAGGCGCAATTAGAGAACCCAATAAAAGTTATTCGGTACTCTAATTTAGCCTGATGATGGCTTTTTGTAATTAGGCCGAAACATGTTGCGGATTACAGTTATGTAATAATTGAACATAAAACTTAGTTGCAAAGACGGCCTTCAGCGTTTACTTTGCACTGCATAATGCTTAGAAGGGAACATCGTTCCTTCAACAGATACAGCCGACCTGTGAAGTTCGGAATCGAGCCCGGGACCTCTCGAATATTTATGCAGTAGTGATAACCATCCAAGAGATGTTTGGCCCTCAGGGAATAAAACGGCTGGATCGTACAGACGACTGCTCATTTCCATCTAGGGTCGAGATTTTCTTTTATGGCATGGTGTAGGCGAACACAACAGCAGCCTTGCCAGTACTGCCAACAAGGCGGCTAAACAGACAATGATCTGGTTGGGACCTGTTAGTGCAGATCTCCATGCAGCGACGTGAGAACGTGAGACGGCGAGTTAAATGTACTGCTCAACTCCCACGTCACATGCACGCGTCGTAGTTTGCGTCATGTGATTTCCTGGTATGGGTACACGTGACTCTAAGAGATAAGAGAGCTAAGGCCAATTGAAACCAGACTGTAATAAGTAAAAGAAACAATGGACAAGTAACGCAGCTGGTTATCAGCGCAGAAGTTAACTTGGCCGCTGCAGACACGAGACCCGATAACATGGGTAGATTTTGAAATATTCGTGGGGTATTCAGGTGTTATCTGTATGTATTTGGGTCCGTTGCACCAGAGTTATTTCGCATTCTTTAATCCTTTAATTACAAATCCGTTGGATCTGTGATGGAATTCCCGCTGGTCCGATAAGTATATGCCTTAGTATGATAACCTTTACCAACATTTTCTTCTCTGAATTTTACGTATTGTGCACAAGGGGACGGCCGAAATAAAGATTATAGCGTGAGAGTTTGAAGAAATGGAATAACCCCGATATCCAGTGGAATAGTTTGACACATCCTGTCTCCAGCTACTGTTTACGTAGATAAAATTCCACAAATCCACACTCACACACATTTCCCTTTAGGGCCACTTGATAACAGTTTTCACAGAATACACCCTGCATTTAAAAAAAATTCAGGTTGATTGAAAGTAAACTGAAGAAAACGTATTTGTCACAGGACATGTAGGCCTGTACTGCATGTTAGCGAAAATATTGTATGAATCTTCAAAACGTTTTTTAAATAAGTTTTAAATTCCAATTTTTAAAATCCACCATGATAAATCTTACATTTCTATCGCGCGCTGTAAATGTTTTGGCCTAACCACAATGAGAATTGCATCTTTATGAAATAGCTAATCTTTATATGTAAAGGAATGAGCTCTCGTTCGTAATACAGATTTCGTGTTTGACCTTAAATAATTTTCTCTAAATATTTTGTATTCACTCCTGACGATGTCCCTTGGGACCGAAACTTGTTTAATGTTTCAGAATATATGAAGAGCTATAACTTGTGATTGACTTCTCATGTAACACCTTCGTTACATGTGTCACAGCGGGATGTCTAAAATAAAGCATGCATATATTATTTATTCATAGGTACTTAAGAACGCCATAACAACTCCGTGGATTGTAAATGAGGGGGTGCTTATGTATGATGAACTAGAAAATATTTGGTAGGAAACGGTCATAGTATATTTAAATGTAGGGCCTCACCGATACAGTGCACCATCCTTCACTTCTGCCGTGTTACTTGTTGGTACACTGGCCGAGACTCGATATCGGACTCTCATGTTCTAGGGTTCCAGTGCACCACTCCATGCAGGTAAATAGATGTCGAGCATGTATGTCTCTATTGGCACAGGTCTACTGCAAGGTTTTTATAAATAAACGATGAATGTGAGGCCATATTCGCGCAGGTCCTGTATTCACAGTACAGAAGTGCATTAGATGTCGAACACGAATGATGGAAAAAATTTTATGTGGAAATATTTGAAATGTAGAACAGTTTTACGGGGGTGAGGATTTCTATTGCGGTTTTCTGGATTATGACACCGTGTGGACCCGTCCTGCATGTAGTCTACTCTCCGAAACATTAGTAACCACCTACCAGGCTACAAAATGTCATAGCCCGGACACCCCCATCCGTGTTGTTTATTTCCACCGTACATGATCGATACGATTAGTTTTGTGTGCGTTGTTCTTAAAGGAAAGCGTCTATCGCAACAATCCCTCATACAGTCGAAACTTGAAGGGCAGGACTTGAATTTTCATAAATTTCTGTCTTTCGACATCATGTGGAGATAAAAGTAATTGTCCTGAGGGTAATCGAATCCTATGCTGTTAGACTGTAGCAATTCAGTTAATCGACTGAGCTGACTTAGGTGCCGAATACGGGTCAGGAAGGCTAATAGTAAAGATAATACTTGTTCGATGTTCTTAGGCCACGATCTTCGTATAGGGGCGCTTAAATGTTTGAAGGTGGCACAAGCTGACTGTTGCTGAGCGTGAAGTGAAAACTGCATATGTTTCATAACTCCGTCGGCATTTTGTGGCCTTCTGTGTAATGGTATCTTTGTAAAACCTCGGTTATGTACTACCTGCCAGTACAAGGTCGAATAGTCCGATAGTTAGTTATCTTAATATACCTGTGTGGCTTATCGGAAAAGTACTTCGTGGTGGGCTGGTTCACAGTAGGGTTCTCGTCCTTCAAAACAAGGGCCCTTTAAAATCGCCAGCAATACCCGAAACAGTAGAATTTACACATAATTAAACACTTGGCTTGCAGTTTTAATTATCCATTCTTTTGACGCGGTCAGGATGTTACAGGAGTTTCAAACCTGTACTCCTGCTAAAATGGTGGGCCAGGATAGCGCATCTCGCTACGGACTGGACGGTCCGGTGATCGAATCCCGGTGGGGCGAGATGTTCCGCAGCTGTCTAGATCGGCCTTGGGGCCCACCCAGCCTCCTATATAACGGGTACCGGGTCTTTCCCGGGGTTAAAGCGGCCGGAGAGTGGCGTTGACCACCCACCCTCATCTATCGCCGAGGCTGAAAAAAGAGTAGAACTGTGGCTCTTAATGGCCTGTTCTAGGGTGAAACTTTGCTTACCTTGTGTGTACACTGAATGTTGCTGGGCAAACAGTTTTGTTTTCTCAAATAATTATGATGATGATGATGTCGGTGTTCAAAAAGAGAATAATAATTATAATAGTAATATAACAATCGGAAATACATGGCCTTAGTTACTCTAGGACGAATAAAGAAAAGCTGATGTGACATGCATTGTCGTCTCGCTGACATTTCCAGCTGTTGTATACACATTTATTTCGGACGGAGTATTCCATTGAAACCGGCGAGGAAGTCAGGCGCATTGCGCAAATTCTACTGCGGCAGTTTGTGGACGAACCTTATTAGTTCCAGACCACGTCATTAAGGACATCGGCTGTTAATGGTGGAATTCACACAGGTACTGAGAACGTGTAGTTCTTTCAGTATTCTTGCGGTGTGGACCCCACCCAGAACATTTGGGAAATGTGCGTGTAACGTTACAATTCTGACATGTTTACTCTGTTTTTTTTCTTTTATTCAATTCCTTAACACCAACTTCCGTGCTGTCTGACAAATTGCGCAAAACGGTTGATTTCAAGCAGTTCGCTGATAAATGTTTGTGTATCTTCGCGGGTTTTTTTTTACACTAGACACGCTGTGTTTGTCGTAGCAACAGTTTATCAGTCTCAATTATGGCTCTGTTGCTAGAATGCGAAGAAAACTCATGTAATGTATGTAATATACTACAGGGGTGTTGATAAGTCCTTAGCCCGACCCTGGAAGGAAAGAAGCTACAACGACCAAAACTTACAACACTATACCAAGACTTACGGCGTACAAACAACAGGAATATAGTCCTGTTGTTTGTACGCCATAAGTCTTGGTCGCTGTAGCTTGTTTCCTTCCAGCGTCGGGCTAAGGACTTATCAGCACCCCGGTACAATGAAGAGTTAAACTTCAGAGTCGCATTTTACTCTAAAACATTAGCAGACTAGAATAGACCACTTTTCAATCCCTCCTGAACCCAGTAACAGACGGTTTTTGCGTGGCATGTTGATTGTAGACACGCATACAGATCTTCATGTAAAGTGTTCGTTGTGTTCGATTTTTTTACCAAAATTTAAATGGCTTCAAAACGGCTTGTAAAATCCTCCAACATCAAATTTCATGAAAAGCCATTCAACTGTATGTAAGTTAGGACGGGCAGACTGAACGTTTTTAGCAGTCGCTCCGAAGGGTTGCCAACACGCCTGAAAATGTCGGAAGAAAGAGAAGGTCCAGAAGATGAAGACGGTGGACAATATCATTTAGAATTCTCATGCTGTTCACCATCTTTTATTAACGGCTGTTGGAATCTGTTAAGGATCTTAACATTACGTGACCCAATTTTGCCATTAAAAATTCGTGTAGGGTGCAGTTCTACAAGTAATACGTACTACGTAATAACAACAATAAAGTATGTAAGAGACCGTCTGTGAGACATATGCATAGATGGAGGCTAGCATGAAATTGTGAGTTATAAAATTCTTGCGGCCGTGAATACGAAATGTGTCGGTTTTGCTGACGTAATGCCTTGTAATGTAGTAGAAATTTACCTGTGTTTCGGAAGAACCTAATGCTTCTCTCTGTCATGACGATAGAGGCAGCAGGTTTTTCGAAACATCCATAAATTATATCACACGACAAGGCATCGTATCTCAGAAGGCATCAGACTTATATCAAATTTAATATTATAGAATATGCTGCAAGGGAGATGAATTACGCTGGCTTGGGGTCAAGTAATGGGCCCATGCCTCCTATTCCTGAAGAAATGGTGGATATTTTGACTAATGGAGCGAGTATAAAATTATCAAGTAAGATTTTCCCCGTGGATTCGGTCGTATTGCTTGTAACTTTCAAATAATTTGTGTGCATGTTTGAAAGTAGTTGGGGCGTCAGAAGGTAAACTGTAGACTGTTCAAAGACAGTGCCGAGTAAATGTGATTTTAACCCAAGGTTTTTCTATTCATCACCCGACTGAAACATGGCGTCAGTACGAATGAGGCGCTCGGTCTTCATTGATGCCATCAAGTCATGCAATATGGATCAGACAGCTGTGTGTAGTATTCAGCGCGGCAGGCGGCAGACCTTGGCTCACTTTGGTTCAGTTGTGCAATACATATTTGCCCTTTTGCAGTTTGAAACTGGTAATCGTGTGCACTCATTGTCCCTTGTCACCACAATAAGCAAAACCGAATGAAACTTCTTCCTGTTATTTGTTTTTGAGTCGAAGTTTTCGGATCATTGTAATGTTGTAGAGTATAAACGATACGATATAACAACGGGCATGGGTACATTTGCGTAGTAACGGTAAAACCGATCGGTTACGGTCTTTTGGGTTTTTGCACCTTCTAGGATAATAAAATAACGTCACCTGAGTAACATACACCGTCAAGACATGAAATGTTACGTGGCAGATCGGTCGTGTCATGTCGTAGAGCTGTCCTCGTTCGCTGAACAAAATGTCGGCTTCAGCCACTCTACTGATCATCTGACTGCTTGGTGACAAATCCGTTCCGAGAAGCTGGTAATCGCCGAGTTGGCAAGAAATTCTGTATCGTTTATGAAACGAGATATTTCATTGTCGTTTTGACAAGAGGCATCCCACTTGACACTACCCTGAGCAGAATGAATCCGGCTCTTCACGCAGTTCAGGTGAAACACTGATTCTGACAGTAAGTTATTGTTTAAGCTTCAGCCACATATAAGGAACGTGGAAATAAGTTATCGGCAAAGTTGTCTGTGCCTAAGCACCACGACGTAAAGTAGACGCGGCAAGAAGTTGAGGTTTCTCGCTCCTCGACACTGGATGGACTTTCACTCACAGACCGTTTTATCCTCAGCCAAAATGCTCCCGGTACATGGATAGCATGCGGGTTGGACCTTGGAACCAGAATGGACATGGAAGTAGCGACGTGTATCCTCGAGGTCGGCACGTGTGAGATTTTCTTTGGCATCTTATGACAAAATTTGAATACACTGCTGTATATACCCGTTTTAGAAAATCGCTAGTGGCGATATCATCATCGATCCTCCGTTACAAATTCGTTTGATCCTTGGGCATGGAATGTGTCAAGCACTCATCATCATCATCATCATCATCATTATCATTGGTTCGACCGCCCAGGGCGGGTCATAGATTTCCTCAGAAGTTTACCATTCATCCCTGTTTCTACCCCTTCTCCTACATCTTTCTTTACTGTCACCAAAGTTTCCGACGCATATATAACTACGTGGCAAGGACTATGTAATGTATATTTAGAAGTGTACCCCACGCGCAGTAAGAGCTGAGCACTGAAGTCGGATATCGAGAGTAGGCTGCTGACTGGCCGACAGAAGAGCGGCCTTCGTACCGGCTCTGGGATCCACCCAGCTTCCTATCCAGTGGGTACCGGTAACTTTTTACCGGGTTTAAAGCGACCGGAGTGTGGTGCGGGACGCTTAATTTATTTCTTAAGGTTCAACAAGACATCTAGAAGAAGACCAAGTCTCGTGCGTGTATTGGGCTGTAGTGATAGTGCTTTATATTTTACCACGTACAGTAACTGCGTTCCTCGAAGCACTTACTCAGCATTCTACATTAGCTCCCCATATTATTTGCCGCTATGTCGCTTCCAGCCTGGTAAGGCCACCCACACCGCACAGGTTTTGAGAGAGGTGCCGGACAAAGGAAGATACCCGGCCCTCCAGGCTGTGGGATGCCCAGACATTTTCAGCTCGTAGAGGCCATGGTCCATAAACGTGCCGAAACACCGTGGAAGAAGAATATATAACTTATCGGTTCAAAGGGCGTTGTTTAATAATCTAATACTTATTCAATCAATCCTTTAGCGGACGGCACAAGAAGTTCGCTCTCGCAGTGCCATGTAAAACGTTCTGAAAATTTACTGTCCTGAAAATTATTGGGTCAGGACTGCAGGGCATTTCATTATTCGCTGCGCGCTTGCCTCTGTATGTGGAAGTACTAGCTGTCATTTAAAAACAGCTTTGCTATACAAAGTTTGCGTTTGGTACAATTAAGAATCGACTTCAAAGTCCATCCATCATTTTATCTAAATTCCACTGTGGATGGGGACAGCCTTTCCTTGGGATACAGCGGCAAGAGGGTGAAGCTGGATAGTCACGTCCATCTAGTGCCGAGATTACAATGCCTGGAACTTTACTTCCATTGCTCCATTCGCCTTATTGCACAGGGACAATTTTACCGGTACATTTTTAGGTGCTTTCCCGAAACAGTTCCGAACCGCGACTGTTGTCTACGTCGTGTTCGCCATCCGTACATGACAGAGTGACTCCCGCCGGACTGATCGTCGTGAAATTTAATATTTTGGGTTCAAAAAATTTTCCTGACACATTGCTCTTTGGGTTAAAAATCAGACAAAAGTAACATTCTTTTACACTAAGACCTACGTACATTTTTAATCTGTCACCGTGACTGAGATTTGCAACTGACATGCACTCTTCTGTGTCAGGTATGCGCTGAAGCTAAAGGAACAGTTGAGCATCGATGATCGAGCATGATAAAATGTAAACGTCGAGTTGCGACGTGTAAGAGATATCGCGAATAAATCTCTCCGTCTGCGGTATCTGGATGATGATCAATTGTAAAACTGTTGATAAGAGACGGAGAAATGGGGCAGTTTGTTTTATAACAATGTGAATTTGGCATCCAGGGACAACAACAGAGGGAACGCGCCAGAAGTTTTACACCATGCGGACACTTCCTAGCTTGTTGCAGTTACGGATGTGAATGAATTCACGTCACGTGCTTCAGAACTGCAGGCATTAACATCCAACAGCAAAAGTCAGATACCCGTAGTGCACTACATATAGTTTTATCTGCAAGCACATGACTATGAATCATCAGGCTGCAAAAGTTCCGTTACTGGCATGTGCTATAGCCAAGCCACAATGCTCATATGCAGGTAGAGTGAACTCTTCCCCCTACCCAGGGCCCAACAGCCTCAAATGGCCCATGGCATTCTCATTACCGAAGCTTCACGATCGCACTCAGACGCACCACACTCGGTAGGTCTCCTCTGGAAGACCGATCGGTCCGACGCAGAGACCTCAACCTGAAAACACACAATTCTCACAAAATACAGACATCCATGTCCCGAGCAGGATTCGAATCCACAATCCCAGCAAGCGAGCAGCCGCAAACCCACGCCTGAGGCCACGCGGCCACGAGGATCGGTCAATCCTTCTCCTACTCCGAAAAACACAGCGCTGTCGCATTTTGAGTCTTTGCATTCCTGAAGACCTCGCATAGTTCGAGGCGAGTTTTCCCATAAGGATAAATGTAAGTAGTGGGGATGCGTTCTAAACATACTTTTTAGACACATTATAAATAAATAAATAAACAATAAAACCTAATTTCATGACAGTTTTGTTAATTAAATTCGTCTACTGCCTAAAAGTAATGGAACAAATCGTCATATTCGGACGACACGGAAGGAAGAGGAGATGCAACAAGCGAATAATTAACACGCGCTGCCTCACCGCTTGATGTTAAAGGCTTGTAGCTTGTAGGGGTGTAGCTAAGGTGGGCAGGGGGGAGTGGTGCAGCCGCACCGGGCGGCAGAGTCAAAGGGGCAGCATTATGGGGGGAAAACTGTTTTAAATGTAAGAAATCTATTTTTGTACTCGACAAATTTAAAATTAGTGAACCAAACAGAAGGAACTTCAATAAATGGTTGTGATTTTTGTAAAGGTCATAGTGTCGCTTAGGGACGACCGTTGTGATTTCTCGCCTCGGGGGGCCAAAGAACCTAGCTATGCGACTGGTCTGACGAATTTAATTTTCTTTGGATTCACGTTATTTAAGATGTTGCGCATAAAGTGAAACTTTTTATGTCGCGCTATTGTAAACTCGCAGAAAATGCTACCTCACCTTAGTTCCTGGAGTATTACTTTTATACTGGGGCGAGCTGAAGTAGATACTGATCGCTTATGATGAAATGGAAAGACCTGGGACACACCAAGCACTCGGGTGAATAACTGAGGAAAACGGCGACAAATTTTAGTCAAGAATCCATACTTTAAAAGAAGTATAAATCATGTTTCTTTTCAGAAACTTCAAACAACTATAACTGTTCATTATTTAAAATATAGACTTACGTGTTATTGATGCTACAGCTGGCTTTTAAACATATTTCTACGTGATGTATCATGTCGGGAAGAACAACGACAGTAACTCATCAAGTGCCGTATCTTCAACAAGCACCAAGGTCAATTAAGTATGCAGAAAAGTAAAGAAAACTTTCTGGGGGAAAAAAAAGTGTCCATTCCCAGAAGTACACCGCTACCTTGTTGTTTCTGTTATTCTAGACTCCGCCAAAAACTTACCAGAAAACTCTAGGACCTGAACATCATTCACTTCTTCTGCGTTCATCACAAATATTACGGGTACTTCAAGCCATCAGCACGGTGAATTCCAAGCTATTAAATTTAGATTTAGGAGACTAATTCGGCATGAACCATGTCCACTATGCTTCAGGAATGTAGTGTGCTTGAAAGCAACTGCAAATGCTTAGAGCAAACAAACTGAACCGACAGCATCGGGGCGTGAAAACAAATAAAGATGTAATCTGGCTCTTGTATTTCTAGTTAAAGTTCATAAGCTGAGAATGGGAGAATCAAAATGTGCATTCATATTGCGCTGGTGTTGAAAACGCCTGTTGCCAAGATAAGATCTAGAGGAAATGATCAATTTGACGCAAGGGAGAATTCTTCTGGCTTGTATTAGGGAGGTGCAGAGTTGCGTTTCGGCTCGAACGCGGACTGACATGGGGTTTTTTTTTGTAGTTTTCCTCAGTCCCCCTAGGCAAATGACTGGAAAGTGCCTTAAAGTAGGCCACGACTTCTTGCTTCCACCTCCTTTCCATTTCCTTATTCGCTACCATCTGATCCTTCGACACTGTATGGCCAGGTTTGCTGACAGCGTCGTTAAACAAACTACAAATAAACAAAATAGTTGAAGCAAACAAAAACGTCAGGACGCAGTGTGCAATAATAAGACAAATATGAGATACTTCCCTTATGTCGCCTGTTAAGGGGCTACGATGGGCTAAGAACGTAGTAAGAGTAGAAGGAACAAAGTGTTGTTAAGAATTATGGTGTGGGGAAAAGACTTTCGGGAAAGAGCAAGACCCAGACGGAATGATAGTACAAACGTAGATGTTACAGAGGAGTGAACTTTGTCGCTGAGTAGCTAGTGCAACTGCTGCGTACTCGGTTGGCACACGTCTGCCTGCTACATCCCGAGGTGTACTGTACAAAGATGGCAGTACTGACCGTTCATTCCGTAGTCTTTTCCCCCTTAAAAAAAAAAGTAAGGTTAGTATTTGGCCTAAGCCGATCCCAGTGGCTACGCGGTAGAAGACATCTAAGGCCTGGATCTGCGGCCGCTCGCTTGCTGGGCTTGCGGGTTCGAATCTCTCTGGGGACATGGATGTCTGTCTCTTCTAAGCGTTGTGTGTTCGTGCTGATCACTTGTCCAGAGGGGTCCTACCGAATGTGATAGTGCAGCCTCGTCAGTGAGGAGGCCCTGGCTCACTGGGTGCTGTCGAGCCATTAAAAAAAGACTTGGTTTAAAACAGGTCACGACCGCTTCTTTCCGCATGTCTCAGTTCATCGTTCACTGTCGTCCTCACACTGTATGTTGTATTTATATATGGAACAGATAACACGTCTTTAAATAACAGAAAGAAACGTCATGGTGTACAATTGTTGATTAGATTGAGGGCATGTATTCAGGATAGGGTGTAATGGCGGACAAGCGATAAAAGTTTTAATCCTTTGGTTCTGTATTAATTTGCTTTAACTAGTTGTGCATAACAGTCTTCAATGATGCGACACCGTGTAGTCTGGCAGGTAAGAATCAACTTTTGGAGTAACTGTTGCCCTCATTTTCTACCTGCATATGAAGGCAGTAGGTTCGTCTTAAATGTTGGTACCCATCTACCAAATTGCACGGCGCCACATCCAAGAACACCGTATCGTGAGGCTACACTCCAGCAGGTCGGTTGGGCCCAGACCCATCCCGTAGGTATCCCGTTTCGTGCGTCATGTCACGATATTCCGCGTCGACTTAAAACAGGCTGGAAATTGCGCGGTGTGACGTAATCACGCATACTGTTTATGTATTTCCTGTCGGTAGCGGCGATGTCATTAATTTTGCTCGCTATTAAGCAAAAACAAAGACAGGTTTTGTTTGACGGAAGTTAGTCAATAATTCATGTATTTTAATTCTGTAATTATGTACATTTCTGATGCAGTGTTGGCCTTCCACAATGACACCAGCAATGACCCCGGGTTAAACGCGGTGGTGGAAGTACGGCCATGACTGACGGTCTTACTAGACCATGAAAATAATGGCATTTTAATGTTTTACAAAGGACGTATTAACTCCGTAGCTTCAATATAAATCTCATTGAAAATTCGACCTTGAACACTTTTATAACCTCCCTTTCCCTTTTCACATACCTAAACAAAACAAACGCATGATCATGTTGTATTTGCAGGTGTTATTTTTCACACGGTATAGAAAGGCTTAAGAACACCTAAGAAACAAGCACAAATGTTAACATAAATTCTTCGTGTGTGTGGTGTGTGCTTGCGTACATGCATGCTTGAGATTTTTCATGTTTCATTGGGTATGTATCGTTCATGTCTCAGAGCAGGCATATCACAGCACGAGAGCATGCGCGCGGTTCGTTGTGCGCACAGGCCCAAGTTAAGTACACCTCTCAAAGTCATCAGCTGTGAGGACGAGAAGTGTATGGAAATGGCTCAAAATCGCGTGAGACGACGGGCTACTGCCAATGGTCAGCACTCCTGCTTTGTGCTCGCTAGATGGAGGTTCGAAGCCCGGCAGTATGGCTGAGTATATAGATGATGCATTTTCATTGTTTGCTTGAGTCTCTTCGAGTCTCAGCCAGACCGGCATGATAGTAAACCGGGTCGAGCTTGTTGAAGTCAGTTGAGCCCGAATTGTAATTTGTAACAAAACTGGTCCTGATTAATAAACACTGTAAATGTCGTTTTCCAATGCAGAAAACTGGGTGTCTTGACTAACAAGTTAATTTATGAGAATTCCGTTGTTGAGAGGTTCGTAAGTTATCCTGGATTCCTTGACTCTTCAATATGAAGGCAGTACTGGAGAATAAAATCCAACTAGGTGCCACTTATTACGTTATTATGTTTATGTTAGGCTCAACATGTTTCGGGCACCATTATGCCCATTATCAGGAGCTCACGACGATAGCGTTGGTTATCACACAGCCCGTCTGGTTCTCGAGTTACTGTCGGTTGGAAGTTAAGTGCAGATAGGATGGATGAGTGTCCGGACCGAAGGCTGTAAACAGCCTTCGGTCCGGACACTCATCCATCCTATCTGCACTTAACCAGACGGCCTGTGTGGTAACCAACGCTATCGTCGCGAGCTCCTGATGATGGGCATAATGGTGCCCGAAACATGTTGAGCCTAACATACGCATAATAAAGTAATAAGTGGCATCTAGTTGGATTTTATTCTTCAGTTATCAAGATGATGCACGGTCCAATACACATCAAATAAAGGCAGTACGTTCCTTCGAAACGTCGGGACGTGGTTAACCCGTGGCATAGCGTATACCCCAGAAGAAAGGAACTATCAGCTGCAACTCTCCGAGAGGCTCTTAACTCGCAAAATTACCTTCCATTTGAACCTTTGATCCAAGGTGCAGTCGTTAGTGTGCATTTAAATGAAAAGGTATTAACTAGGCTCGAATTAAAATTCACACTAAGGGAGGTAAAGGTCCGTGCTATTTCTGAGGCCGTTAGTGGCCGGCCTTTCACCACGCTGGTCCGGATTCCTACGCCAGTCCCTGTGGAATATGTGGTGGACAAGATTTTCTCCGAGTACTCCGGTTTCCCCTGTCGGTATCATTCCACCAGTGCTTCATACTCATATTTCATTCTTCTACCACAGGCGCCTTATAATCATAGTGACTGCCAGTGTCTCTTCCTGCCTCTCCAAAAGGGGTGCGGTCCTCAATGCTCAAAACATAACATTTCCGGACTGGTGTATGTGGCATTAGTGTCATTATTTAAAAATAATGAAATGTAATAATTATACATAAAACACATGTAAATTTATTTAGTCATACGTTTTGCCGTTTTCACTTGAAGTTGATAGATTTTTATATTAACTGTAATGTGTAACAAATCTGTAATGTTGTTACTCCTATTATTTTGTTACTGATATGATTGTTAATGGATATGACGTTCACGTTTAATGGATATTCAGTAATGGACTAATATGACCTGTATCAAATTCCGAACTGAATTCACAAACTGCTGTTGAGGGGTACATTTCTTGTTCTAAACCAGTTCACCACAAATTAGCAGCAGCCCCAAGACCACTACAGTTTACGTTACGAACTTCAAAATCATCCTGCTCTGTGCAGTTTTGTACGTGTTTTGCTAAATTTTGAGAGTGGATGAGACTGAATCCCTTGGTACGGTGGCTGCTGCTGTATTTGTAGGACTGCAGCAATGCCGGATGATACACAATGAATAGAAAGCATTGGTGGAATTATTATTGTCGGCGTAAATCTAAGTATTCGGAGAAAATCCTGTCCCAGTGTTATGACAAATCCTACACGGACTGCGCCCCATGACGTAACACAGTATTTACTGTATTTTAGAATGTCATTACATTGACAACAGTAAGCTTTTATTGTGCCGAAGGTATAGTCCTTGGCTGTGATGTGCAATAGTTGATGGGGTCATGGACCCTGCATATCGTTGCTCAGGACTTCCTTTCTCTTTGTCAGGTACTGTCACGTGCAGTCGTAATCATCTTATCTCCCTTTAAGCTTACTTTGTTTTCTTTTGACTTTTATCAGTTTTCTTACACAGCTTTTATTTTCAAACTTGATTCAAAGGACACGGGAAGGCTGTTAACAGTGAATTGCGTGACTGTCGTGCACTTTGACGACGCGAACCTGTGAAGACGTCTGACGGCTTTTGAAACAGTCGCAACTCGGTGTCCGTGTTGTTGGTTAAGAAAAATATTTTCCAGTTAATTAACATTTCAGATCTTCGCTTTCTTCTTGATTTTTCCTGTTGGCTTATTCCCTTTTCGTTTTTGGGTCCATTTCTGTGTGACAGGGAATAGATTTTACAGAATATATTATGGGAGGGGTACGTTAAGAAGTCCGCCTGTGTCTTAAAATCTTGATGAACTTAAAAATTACAATTCAAGTTTTATGTTATTCATGCCGTGCATTTTATTGTATTCAGTATAAAGGTAAAGGTAAAGCAATCCCATTACAGGCCTGGACAGGTCCAGAGGGTTCCAGGTGGTAGGCTCCCAGATTTCAAGACAATCGGCACATGAAGATGGTAAGGTTGTCAGCTGTAAGCACCGGTCGCCTTTGCCCCCCAGGAAATATTCCTGGTACTCGTTTCTGTTTGAGGCTGAGTCGACCCCAGGGCCATAGTGCAGCCGGAAGGATTATGTCAATGAAAAATTCCAATGACACCATCGGGAATCGAACCCGCGACCTTCCGGCTTGTAGCACAATGCCTCAACGAACTGCACCACCCCGTACCCCCATATTCAATGTACTAGCCAACAGCATGCACTAAGTAAAACTCGCAATTCATACAACACACTTCATGTTAATTGCAAACTCCTACATATTTCGGCTCCAAGGTGCCATCTTCAGAGAATTTAATAAAAACAAAGGATCGTAAGTCCTCCACTTACTTCAGGTGCTAGTCGCCCTCACTTTTATCACTAGAATTAAAAATTAAAAATCTTAACATGTTGAAATTCTAAATCACATGAGTTAACAAGCACAAGTTCTTACTGCTGTAGTAATAACGCCATACAGTAACGAGCCTGCTCTGGTACAATTACATAGTTGTTAGGCGTGCGACGTGGCCCCTGACAGCCGACGAGATCTCTTTGGATCATGTATTGTGGCAGATATTTGTCTACACAACCAAGATAATATAAATAACTATGAAATTGTACCAGAAGAGGCTCAGTACTGTATGGTGTTGGTATTACAGCAATATGGACCTGTGCTTGTTAACTCATGTAATCTAGATTTTTTACATTTTAAGATCTTTAATTTTTAATTCTACTGATAAAACTGAAGGCGACTAGCACCTGAAGAACGTGTTGGACTTAAGATCCTTTGTTGTTATTAAACTCCCTGAAGATGGCAACTTGGTACCGACACATGTAGAAGTTGGTAGTTAACATGAGGTGTGTTGTATGATTTGTGTTTCATTGCATTTTACTTAGTGCATTTTGTTGTTTAATTATTGATTTACAATCGAGGTTTACGTGAATCAGGTGATATTCAAATGTTGTGCACTGTGTGGTTCGAGCTTAATTAGTATGTACTGAATGAACGGTTTTCTGGTTTAAGTCATTAATGACAGTCAGAACTTTTGTCGTTGTGCTTAGGTGCAAGCAGCTTTGATCTTTTAAAATACATTTTCAAATGTGGAATGTTAAAAAAAATTGTGTTTCTTTGCGCGTGTTTTAAACAGAATTTACAATTGTCACAGTTGTGCGACGGGAGTAATTCTGACGTCTTACTTAGCGAGGTTGCCATTCGTGAGGCCAGATCAGAGCATATAAAATGTAGCTAACATATTCACTAATGTTTGGATTACTTTTCGACATTACTATGATTGTGTACCGTCGAATGATAGGATGGTTAGTGAATAATAATTTAAAAAGGATGTGAAAGGATGCGGCCTTGCCCCAGTTGAATGCACTGCCCGGAATTTGCCTTGAAGGGCTGAGTAAAACCACAAACCCTGTCAGAAAGGCGAGTTTACGGGCCGAGATTCGAAACTGGAATTCCATAAAACTGACACTTTTTTAACCTTCAGAACTAATCGATTTATTACAGCAGATTTTGAACTATCGTACCCACAAATATTATCTTAGATTCTGGGAACATAAAACCTGAGAGGAGAAGTCGGCTCATTTCAATAAACCCCGCATTGAATCTTTCACAATTAACAAATTCAGTCACCAAAATAATTGTCCAACTGTTTGATAAAAGTGGCTTTGTTATTTTTGTGCACAATGCCTCTGTCATTGTGAAGTGCTCGTGCAGAATCGTTTGCAGGGACGTTAACTGAGAATCGTATTTGTTTTGAACAGGGTACCTACCAGAGTCAACGGTCACATCCAACGCCAGTGTTAGGCCTACTTATTTAGCGTTTCACAGAATAAAAAGTATGACAACGTGTCTACTGCCAATATGACTATCGAAATGTTAGTGGAATTCACTTATATGCGTCCAGACTCGCTCTGTGGCGCACCCAATCTCCTGTTCAACAGGTACCGGGGACTCCTCTCCTGGGGGTAAAGCGGTCTGGGCGTAACGTCGACCACTCACCTCCATTCAGACGCCGTTATGGCGTTCATAGGGACAACTTGATCTTTATTTTATGTAAAGCCAGAATCCCTCCGGAGCCGTCTTCTTGCGATGTATGTGGCCCTTGAATAAGAACTGTTCTAAATGTTGCAACCATTCTATCTCTGAATCTAGGTCAGCTGTTTATTTCCTGGCACACTGAAGGCAGGGAAAAGCTTGCCGAATTTTGGATGTCCAGTGGGTGATAGCTCGCAAGAGAGGTAGAGGGGCGGAAAATTCATAAAAAAAGTTTGCAGAAGCAGAATAATGGAGACGGTGAAAGAAGGATAGCAAGAGCAAAGGAAGCAAGAATAACGAATAAATTAATAACATTCAAGATAATGAGACCTGAAGATTCCTAGTCTTCTGGGATATGACGCCGCGACGACTGATAAATAGTTCGTGCTTAGACATTTAAATGGAGGAAGTTCTTCCGAAACGGCGGGATCTATTCACCATGCACCAAAAGAGTTGAATTGTCATCAGCACCGCTGTAAGAACTTTAAATGTCGCTCATAAATGTATTCTTTTACAGTATTTTTGATTGAGAATGCACGTTTTTTTTTCCGCAAAACCTCAACTATTGGCATACGGTACAATTACCAAGACCAGCCTCAGACAGCAGATATGATAACGTACCTAGACAAACATCCGCAATAATGCAACAAACGCTACCACGTACAGGCTGGACGACGCCCATTCTTTGTTCCCCGCTCGAATGATACAGTGGCTGGATACGAAGTTAACAACAGCCAGCGTTGTCACATCGCGTACTTTGGCGCCATGTGCGCGCTTTTTAACACATTTGTCGCATCATTTTTTCCCTCCAGTACAAATGATGTCAACTGCCTTTCTCGTCCTCACTGTGAAGGCCAGTTCCAGACCATTACTATGTATTTCCCAGAACAGAGGAACCGCTCCAAGACTATCCTCGCAACATGGAACTACACATGCACGGGCAGTCATCGCAGACAGGCAACACACATTCTGTTTAGTAATATTACTCTTTTCAGCAACATCTAAACATGTCAGCTGTAACCGAACAACTGATATAACCATTATAGTCTCTCTACTGCCGCGCATGGTTCGTACACTGGAATTCCTAGATTCAAATCTTGGTCCGGATGCTGGTCACCGATATGGATACTGACGTGAGTTTTCTCATACCCTCCAGGAAACTTGCGGAATAGTACAATGATAAAGGCCACGGGCGTTTCTATATTAATGTATGTCAATTTACAAATCATTCTTCAGTTCGAATTTCAATAACTTAAGCGGCTGTAAAAGCATTGTTAAATAAACGAAGATTCGCACTGTGCTATATATTTGAACCTTTCTCTCCCGACGGAATATCAGAACATATAGCTACCGGATGCACTCGGATGAACCAAAGCATTGAATGCGGCTGACAGATTTACATTATAATAACAGGAAATGTCAAGACATACAGTTAATTGTTTCAAAAGTTATTTATGGGGTCATTCACGAACATTGTTAGACACCATAAACTTGTCGTTCTGTATGAAATGAGTAAATTAGGCTACTAATCCATAACTGCCTTATCAGTTTTATTAAAAATTCCATTTTCATTGTTGGTATTACCGGAGTGCTGATAATTCCTTAGCCCGATCAGGAAGGAAACAAGCTCGGAAGCATGTCAGGGGCGCGCGTGATTTCAACAACATCGAGACGCAAGCTGTCATCAAGTTGTTTTTCCTGCAAGGCAAGGCGCCGAAGGAAATTTACGCTATTCTGACAGAAACATTAGCTTGTTTCCTTCCTGGCCGGGCTAAGGACTTATCAGCACCCCTGTATGCTTGTTCAGGCAGCAGTCAAAGCAGTCGGCAAGGAATGCCTTTGATGCTAATATGTCGTTTGCGTGCGTGAATGTGTATGTTAGTGTGTGTGTATGTGTGTAAGGAAGCCATCTGATGATCACCGAGTTCCGTGGGACGATGCTGAGTTTTTGATAAGAAACTGCAAATTTATGGAAAAGTTGGATTTGGGTGTTTGTAACTTACTATAGTGATAGACAACACAGCGGCATGCAATATAATGTGTAGGTCCTCAAAGTGCGATACAGCTGTTAGGTAACGTAAGAATCAATGATCCATTTAATCCAAATCCTTAGACTGCAATTTGTAATCACCTTCCCATTTCACTCGGCACTATGGGACTTCAGCTGCTGTAAATAATCTAAGAATGACTCATTAGAATCAGTCTTAATGTTGGCATTACTGATTCACTGAGTAGATTGTGTGGGGTCTCTAGTTAACCCTTTAATCGCAAAGTACAGAGTGTAGTGGTCTTATTTTTTTTTTTAATAACAGTGATTATATTCCTAAAACATTTCATCTCTGTAATGGAGAACTGAATTTTTGTTAACCGTGACTCTGTCTATCTGTCTGTCCTTCCGTATGTCCGCATGACGGAACTCTAGTACTGCACAAAGGATTTGATATTAAGGATTTTTACTAGAGTTAAAATCGGACAACACTGATGAACACTTTACGAAGAACACACGATTTTCTGCGCACTCTGTGTCTTAAATCGGTAAATATTTCTCGAAGCAAAAATGATCTGAACCATTATCCAGAAAAATTAAACAAGCCGTACATTTATTGCATTAGTATTATAGTTTTTGAAGTAGGGTAATTAAAGGAAGAAGAGCGAAAGTTCCAGAACTGTTAAACTATGTGCACATTACGTAAAGTGATAGTTATCTGGATGGACTCCGTCCTTCAGAGTTAAATAAAATTGTCTTTTCCTTGTAATTAAATTTGACTGCTCCGTTGTCGTTGGAGAAGAATATATATAGCATTCACACGCGGAGAGAACAAAAACAAGTGAACTTCCTGCTTACACAATCACAATTTTAATGTACCCAGAAATGTTTCCTGCTGTCTGTAATTCACATCTACTGTGATACCATCAGACGCTCATCCTGTCGCATCCACGAGGCTGTTTCCACGCAAGTGACTGGTTATGCGTCATGTGATGTAGTGACGCGGGACAAGAATATTGCGGTAGCTACCATTATTTGCCCCCCCCCCTTGTAGCGCCGAGGTTAAAGAAAGAGTAGGGTTATAACTCTACTCCACCTCTGGGCCTTCGTGGCCTGTTCTGGGGTGAACTTTTCATTTACCATTATTTGTGCACGGATACAAACAAAAATATAATATGTATCAAAATTGTGGTCACAGCCAATAACACTTGGTAAATGTTGTCTTAATCGGAACGGAATTAAACAGAAACTTAACTTAGTGGATTATCATTTCAAGCATTAGAATAGGAAAAGGTAAATCAGTCCCATTACAGGCCCGAGGTGCCCAGAGGGTTCCAGGAAGTTGAGGTTCCCAGATTACGTGACAATGGCCCACGAGCATTAAAATACAGAATTAAAATCAGTGCACGTATTCGAGTTCGATCCACTTCTTCTTCTTCTTCCTCCTCCTCCTCCTTCGCTTCTTTTTATTAGATGGCACCACAGTCCAATGCGGACCTTCGCCTCCTTAATGGACTCCTCCCAGTCAGCTTTGTTTTTTGACCTCTCTTTCCAGTTTTTCATTTTGAATCTTTTAATATCTGTTTGTACACCGTTCCACCATCTGTTGTTTGGTCGTCCTCATAGACAACTTCCCATTATCCAACTAGTGTGACCCCCTATTAAATGGAAAATATTTACATGGAAACGGATATAGCATGGAAAATAGCCTGCTTGACCATAGCATGACACGTCAAGATGTCGTGGGTCATTCTACATTTACGGTCGCTCAGGTAATTGCACTTTGTGCGTCGTCCGTTGTTGAAAAAAATGCAAATGAAAATCGACACAACTTTTGTGGAACTGGATCTGTTTCCGTTCGCAGGCGAAAAAGGTTAGAGACGCCACAAAATTGATCCCGTTACTTGAACTGTTCTGAATTTCAGCGCCCAGACGGACCAAGTCCAAAAGCTGAGTGGGGCTAGATGTGTAGCCGTAAACTTATTTGAAGTTACCGTCTCAGAATTTGCTTGGCCGGACGGGCTGAATAACAGTCCTTCTAGGGCACCTTGGTTCCGCATCTATACGAGAAATCCTCCGTCCTGTATAAATGTGAAAATTGATTACTCTTTTTCACAAGTGCGTAAGTCCGAGGCGCTATATAACATTTCATAACATGTTGTATGAGGGTATTGGTACGTAATGCACTCGTCCAGAGGAGTTCTACCGAATGTGGTGTGTCTGAGTGTGATTGTGAAGCCCCGATAATGAAGAGATCCTGGCCCACTAGGGACAGTTGTGCTGGGGAGGAAAGGGGGGGGGGGGTTGCGAGTTGGAAGGTTCTTACCTTACGAGACGTGGAAACTTTAGCTAATACACTTAATGGATTTAAGGGTACTGTAACAGAGCAGAATCGCTGTCACGGAGAGGTAAAGCTGCTCTGGTGCACGAAGGAAGGGAAGTTGGTGGGGGGGATTCCCTATACAATGAAGAACTCCGATTTTTTTTTTTTTGGTACGCTAAGGGATGGGGTGGGGATATGTCTAAATTGTTCCTCCATAAGTTCGTGGAAAGTGCATTCTGTAACTTGAATATTAAAATAGGGTATTATTTTCCCATTTTGAGTTTGAGTTTCTGTAAATTGTGTGTTTGAGTTTTCTTGGGTCACAAAACAAAATTCACCGATATTTGAATAAAGGTTGACCAACTAGATGACACGTGCTTTATTATATATTGCTCAACATGTTTCAGACGTTAATATGTCCATCTTCAGGAGCTAGCGAGTACTTGTTGTGTTGTGTAGGCTGCAATGATAGAGGTTTTGTGTGTTAGTTTATTTATC
>Ga0123354_10002586_pt1 | contig 24116 bp, 7 predicted proteins | sample TergutLab28metaG_2_FD_97872 | JGI IMG/M metagenome (GOLD analysis project Ga0123354, IMG submission 97872) | Labiotermes labralis P4 segment gut microbial communities from Petit-Saut dam, French Guiana - Lab288 P4 | ecosystem: Host-associated > Arthropoda: Insects > Digestive system > Gut ... | reverse complement strand
TATATTTTTTTTTGTTTTTTTTCTTTCAGACAACTCTGAGATTGGGGGGGGGGGGGATCCGTGTTTCACGCCCGTTAGACCTAATCGTCTTAACCCGCTTAATAATGTGATACTGAATCTAGTAGAGCTAGTAGGCATTAAAGTTTACTGCTGTATTGGGTATAACCTATCATGCGAAACTTAATTAGTGCTTGCTCATGTATGATGGCGTTGTTAGAAGAATAATAGCTAAAGAAGAGACAGACGCGGTAAAAGCAGAAAGTGTTTAAAAGGCTTATTCCTGGGAAGCTCCATGAAAAGGCGCTTCACCAAATCGTCTCAGAGCTGTGGGTTGGAAGCATCAGAAATTAGTGTAAAAGCAGATTTATGAGATGTCCAGTAAGTACTCGTCTTGAACAGAGCCTCCAGCGCAAATTTCTGACTGCTGTCCCTCGCTGACATGTCTTAGAACGGTATTCCAGCCCTGTTCTTTTGGGCTTGTGCAACAAGTACTTAATTCCTGTTGAAGAAAAGAGGTACTATTTCCCACTGCACACTTTTTTCCTGCAGGCTCATTCCCACTCCCTCACCGTCCAGGCTTCCTTCTGACCTCTTACGTCACCAGACTGAAGGCGCTGAGCTCAGGAGCAGTTAGCGCAACATCCTTATGGGGTTATTTTTGTGCTGACATCAAGGTCTGCAGGAAAATATTATACTAGTAATGGAGTTAACAACCGTAACTGTCAGTGACAGAAGTGTCCTCGTAATGGTAATGTATTATTACCAGAGTTTTTCAACATTGTCAGTACGGCCTGATTTAGATACTGAAAGGCATTCATTAGTTATTTCGTATCTTTCTTACCAAGGAAACTGGTGACAGTTTAGGAAACCTGTCTAATTACGCACACACAAATTGCCACAATTCGTGACACGTCCAAACAACGGGGAACTGGTTGGCCATGTGTAGATAAAACCGTACGCGTACTAACAAAATTTAGCGTCACGTTGATTATAATTAACAGAAGGTAACCTCTGAAACCCGCAGTACAATGGGGCAGAGTAGTGAAACCCAACGAAGCTTCTGGGGGCAATGATTCTTCGCCGAATTAGTTCGAAATGTTCTACCAAAGGAAAAAATTAATGGCGATAATTTGCAAATTTGCTAAGATTTAAATAAAATAAAGTGTACCATGGATAGAATTTTTTTTAAATTATATGTTTCTCTTGAAGTACAGTTTATAAAAGTCGTCTACGCAACCTTGTCCATAATGAAATGAGGCTTCATACTTTCCGCCGGTCTGATTCTGACTGATGGCTTAGCGGTATCTATTTTTCGTAACGCTCCACAGAGAGCACCATAACACCCAGTCTCAGCTTTTGGACCAACTGATGAAATTCAGGGACCACTGAGCTAGGAAAACATAGCCAAGTTACAGTCTACCAGCATTAGTTTTGTTCGTAAATTGATTGGTATCTAAAAGGGCTTTGCTTCTGCCCCAGGGGTTATGCAGACTTAAGAGTTAGAAGTAGAACAGACTGGCGTGATGGCCATGTGAGGCAATACGCAACACTTGCCTAAGAGACTGAAATCCACTGACTCACACGTGTGTTGTTATTGTACCGATTTTGCACTTTACTCAGTGTTTACTGAGATGAAAGAATGATGCATAACATAAATTGGAAATAATGAGGAAATAGTACTTAAAAAATTAACTATAAACTTGCAATTTTTTAAAATTAGAGCTTTTAGATTTACACACTGTGTAATTTTTTTAAATTTGACAACCAAACCAGCAGAGTACTCATTACAGGTCCAGTTTATAGCCATAGTACTTATACACAACTGACTGCATGCTGTTGTTAGCTGTGTGATCACTTCATGATAAGTGGAAGGGGGGTAGAAACTGAAGATCACATGAAATAGCTTACGTAACCTTTCTGCAGATGTTGTATGATGATGGAAAGGGATATTACTTGTGGATGGTAGATGATAAAGTATTTAAAAAGCCATCTTAATGTTATTCATGTCAAGTTTATGTTTTGGTGGCCAACCCGGAAACAACTTGGCATCTTCCTGATATGAGGCGTTGTAAATATCTGCACAGCTACAACAACCGCATCTTATGGAACAGTTTTACACTGTTACCAAAGAATTTTATAATATCTATAGACATTTTATGCACAAATTTTTATGCATTCCATAACCCATCTATATTCTTCTACATTTTCCATTGATGTTTAATAACTCCCTGAGGATGATCAAGATAGATGAAATATGTCAGAGTTATGATGGATTTTATGTAAAAATGTAATTTTAACATTAGTACATCTGTTGGGTTTTATTGAATGAATTATTTAAAAAAAAAACAGTTATGGACTTCAGTCATGGATGGTTTAACAACTTTGAAGTTGGAAGGGGTCCAAAACTCCTCGCATCAGAAAAAAAATCTTACTAAATATTATATACATCCTTGGATTTTGACCGAAGGGGAAAGGTGAGGAATGCCTTCATTTCTTTTATCAGAAAATCTTCTGGGACAAACCACTTAGAAGACATAGGTGCAGGTGTTAGAGCAATGTTAGAACAAATCTTAAAGAAAGAAAATGGTATATTCATTGAATAGATTGTGGCGTTTATATAATCATCTCTTCGGTAAGCCTCCTGCATAATTACAGTACCCAAAATATAAATTTATAGCATCAGTTTTTCATTGAATTGTAATATTTAAAGTATGTTTGAAATATGGGAGTGGATTGCGTCTTTGGATAAGTTTTCAATTCTTTATGTACAGTATACGTTTCGGTTTCCATTGCCATACATAACATATCGTAATATCATTATTTATTCTCGTCTGTTAATATATCTGTTATTGTTCCAGCAAAGGTGATAATTTTTTTCAGTAATTGCATTGTTTTAAGTTTTATGTACTCAGTATATACCTACGATGTATGTAGTAATTTTTAAATATCTACTAATATTTTGATATTTGTGGACATTTTACATTCATGATTTCAAACAAAATATTACAGTTTGCTGCAAACCGGCTATGTTAATTTTTTACTCTCACCTTTCCATAATGAGCAAAATCCGAATAACACTGCAAAAGTAAAATCCTTTAAAGGGTGTTAAATTGTGATATATTTACAAGTTTGTGTCCTGTACATGATCGACGGATTTGACGAAGCATTTGCCTCGTCTTATTTTAGTAACTGTTGTTTCTGCAAATAAACTATTTTCCCAAAAGTCTAACACGCGTAATGCACATGCACAATAAAGCTTTTATTATAGTGATTACGAAGGGAATTCCAGGAGCAACGGAACAACTGCTGTGTATTTTCGTTACTTGCTCTCACCTCCACACCGCCTGTACCGTTATCAGAGACAGTTACCGATTCTAAAAAGCAGCATCAGTAATAACAATAATAATAATAATAATAATGTATGTTACTTTACTCACTAGACGAATTACACTGACCGTTATTGTGTTCGTGTCTCTAATTTCTACATTATTTGTCTAATAAGCTCTTGTTATCTTGACATTTTGTCGTTATTCTTACTTTCTGTTCGAATTTCCGTTTTCATCATTTGAGCATATTTCCTGGTTTTGGATTCATCATGCCTTGATTTTCCTGACGTATGCATCCATATTGCATTTCACTCTACTCGTAGAACTGAAGCCACACTACGTCATTAAAACTGACGATCAAGTAATTACATCTTCTAATCGGTATGTTCGAATGTCTACATTTATTACCCTTATGTGCCCTACCAAAGACACTGGACTCTCGCCCACCGTGCAGTTGCAGAGTTGAAATAAAAGTACTACTTCTGTAAATCCTCGTGGAAATGAAAACCCGTGAAAACTTTCCCGCGTGACAAGCATCGGAGTTGTGATCACTGTTAGGAACACTGACGGTGAAGTTGGCACAGTGTAAAATTGTGAGACTCTGACCTAACAGTGACGTTGGCACAGTGTATAACTGTGAGGCTCTGACCTAACAGTGACGTTGGCACAGTGTATAACTGTGAGTCTTTGACATAACAGTGACGTTGGCACAGTGTATAACTGTGAGACTCTGACTTAACAGTGGATTTGGCACAGTGTATGACTGTGAGACTCTGACTTAACAGTGAAGCTGGCACAGTGTACAACTGTGAGAATCTGACCTAACAGTGAAGCTGGCACAGTGTACAACTCTAAGGCTCTTGACTTGCTTTCGGTCGTGAGAAACAATTAATAACGCACCAGGATGCATTACTCGGTATGGTGGTGCATCAGGGGCCGGTCGACTGTGTTCCATTCGGGGAGGTGCAAGAACATTTCACCGTCCCATTCAGGCCTCATATCCCGTTGTTGTGGGTGAGGTAGATATGAATATTACTGTTACATGAAAAGTGACGCCGTGTGGTTTTGTAGGTGGATGTCAAAATTGCTGAGGAATGTGAGGAATCCTTCTGCAGATTAAAGGGCTTTAATATGGAGGAAGCTCTTTCATCAGTAAATCTGGTACCTCTCTACCAAGTTATACGGCGTCACAAAATTATGATGGGACGAAATTATTTACACTTTGTAGATACGAGAACAGAAGGCTTTGTAAGTTTGTAAGGACTCAGTGGTGTCATTTTTTTTTGTTTTTTTTTTGTTTTTTTTATATTTTCTGTTTCTGTCGATGGATTTTGTACTGCTTTAGGCAAATTAATACGAAGATTGTATTGAATATAATCCCATATTATATACGTGCGACATTAATTTTCTGCGGTGATTTCTACGACTTGTAGAAGGCGCGTAATCAGAAATTTCCTGTCCGGTTCACATAAATATTTTGCAAAATAATTAAACTGTCAGTATTCCCAGGTATTATGTTCAATTTATCAGATTTTTTTTTCTAAACGTCTGAGCAAAGTTCGGTTTTCAGCTTAAAGTTAAAATTATTTACAGAAGCCTGTATTACCAGCACTCGGCTGTGCTCCCCGATATCATTAAAACAAAAGCGAGCAATGTAAAGTAATTTCAGTACGTAAAAGGGGCTGTGAAACTTGGTCGCTGACATTGCGGGAGGAAAGGAAGCTGAGGGTGTTTGAGAACATGGTGTTGAGGAGAATAGTTGGACCTAGGAGTGACGAGGTAACGGGGAAATGGAGGAGATTGCATAACGAGGAGCTAAATGATTTGTACTCCTCACCCAATATTGTGCGGATGATAAAATCGAGAAGAATGAGATGGGCTGGGCATGTGTCGCGTATGGGTGAGGAGAGGGGGGTGTATAGGGTCTTGGTGGGGAAACCGGAGGGAAAGAGACCACTGGGGAGACCTAGGCGTAGATGTGTGGATAACATTAGGACGGATCTCCAGGAGGTGGGATGTGGGTATATGGACTGGATTAGGCTGGCCCAGGATAGGGACAGGTGGCGGAGGCTTGTGAGTGCGGTAATGAACCTTCGGGTTCCGTGAAATGCGGGTAATTTCTTGACTAGCTGCAAACCAGTTAGTTTCTCAAGAAAGACTCTGCACCATGGAGTAAGTAAGTAATAGGAATATATCCCTTCGACACTCAGTCCACTTACGGTAGAAAGTCGCATGTAGACCCTTTTACGTCAGTGAAGTGGATGTGCGAGACCAGTGCATGATGTTCTCAGTGGAACTAAATAAGGTTCTGAATCCAGAAGTGACAATTCCCCGAGAACTATTTAACCTTCAGATTCCAAAGCCGAGTTCGTGGTGGTATTATGAAACTGTAAGTCGAGCTTATTAAAATACTGACGTAGGTGGAAACTGTATTGTAACTGTAGCCTCTTTTTAAATTAGGACTTAAAAGTCACAAGGCAGGTCTTTCATGAATGATGGGATGTATTTCTCGGTATTTCCCAGGCCCCGTACACACTTAATCAAACAAAACAGTGTTGCACTGTTCTTGGCCGACATTACTGCACTTGTAACTCTGTAGAACTTACTCATTCAGTTATGGAATGCAGCTTCAGGTTTTCCTCATTCTTTCTTCTTTCCTCTTGTTTGGTTTGACACGCCGGTTCACTGCCGCTAGGTATGTTCTCACATTGCGTGTCGTTACCAGACCACGTTCTGACCAATCTCGTTTGCAATTCATCTTAAAGCGCTCGGAAACATTAATAACGGATTTGAAGCTTGTGGAATAAAAATGTACAGCTGTAATTTAGTTTATGTAAAGAACTGAATTTCATTTTCAGGTGAGGCGTCCCCGTTGTGTTTTCAATAATTTATAAAATGTGTCCAAGTTTTCACTCTTAACACACCCTTTATTATACAAAATATAATTAAAAGATATTTAAATCAGCGACATGTTTCGGCTTTTTGATGTTCAGGTGACCGTGCATCGTGAAAAATTCATATAATAAAACCAACCAGATGCACTAATTTCTCAATTTATTTTTTGGAATAAAACTCTACATGTTTCTAACAGTTCCTGTGTCCATCATCAGGAGTTTTTCACTGTACACACAGCAATGGTATATGTCATACAGGTTTGCTGACAGCTTGCTCGCAAACTGTCAGCAAACCTGTATGACATATACCACTGCTGAGTGTACAGTGAAGAACTCTTGATGATGGACAGTTCCTCCGTCCAACATCAGGAGTTCTTCACTGAACACACAGCAATACATGCAGGTTTGCTAACAGCTTGCTCGCAAGCTGTCAGCAAACCTGTAAGACATATACCATTGCTGTGTGTACAGTGAAAAACTCCTGATGATGGACAAAGGAACTGTTCGAAACATGTAGAGTTTTATTCCAAAAATAAATTAAGAAATCAATGCATCTGGTTCGTTTTATTATAAGAATGTTTCGGCTTCTTTATGAAGCCATCTTCAGGCTACAGTTCAAAATGTTTTTTTGATATACAGTTGGCAATGTCTTTAAAACACGAGATTGTGTTAGACTGAAAGCTTGTATATATTTTATTAAGTAAAGAACTGGAATTTGACAGGGCAGGAAATGCTTAAGGAAATTTTCAGTTGTGCTATTTAACAGTTTTCGTTAAGGAGTTTTGAAGGAAGTTTAAAAACACGGCACCCAGATTCCAAGTGTGTACGTCAGGAACGACATGGCGTCATTTAATCCCATTTCTGTCACAGATACCGGAACATTACTTACAACTACATAACCGTCACAGTTAGTGCGAACAATTGTTGGCATTATGTCTTTGCAGTGATTAGGAAGAAAACTGCTAAGGAAGCAATACTATCATTTAACGCATTTCATATTTCGTGTTATTGTCAGTCTGTTCATTAAAATTTTATGGATGGAATTAATCCAGGTATTCAGTGATAAATAGTCACGATTCCATTTTGTTACTGGGTTTAATGCGACATTTCCTGTACTTTCTGTGTCATTATAATTTAATACCCCTTTGTTTCTTATGAGAAAGAAGGTTCTGTTTTAATCATTATTTTGTCTGTGTGTACCTTTTCAGCACTTGAATACTTGAACTGATTTTCATAGAGTCTTGTTGTAAACGCTTTGATATCGGAGGCTACCCCAACATTTTTCTTTAGATTTTATTCTAATCGCTGACCGCTCTTACGTTACGCGCAACGACTGATTTTAATTTCCTGTAACCCACAACAGAAACATGACGAACTTACGAATATTTAGGATGAGTAACGTTACTGCCACGTTACTGGCACGTTACTGCCACGTTACTGCCACTTGGTATCATGTTCTGAAATAACTAATACATGGTAACGTGTCTTTGGGAAATAAGTTTATTTTTGTACAAAGTAATGCAACGTAAATTGTAACATTCCGTATCATATCTACGCACGATACCAACACAATAACCCGTAAGCTAAATTACTTGACTGTCAAATAGTAAACTTACACAGCTTAAATACAGCATTAAAATTATCCCACAGTGCTGGTGCAAAGTCCTGGTGTGATTAATATTGTCTTTTGGATGGCTGGGTTTCTTTCAAGTATTATGTGTTTTTACATCGTGAATATACGTTTTTTTGGGGGGATCTTCAGCTTGCTTTTCATTATCTTATGGTCCGCGAAGTAAATTAAACATAACGTAATATATTGTAATTTAAAAGACACTGGGACAGGCGAACATTTCCGCTGTACGTATCGTACGATCGTAAAATATTAAGGAGGACAAAGACCGCCTATCGACATTGTAATTGTGACCACATAAAGATGTTGATTTCAAGAAATGCTTACATTTTCCATTAAAGGCGTCAGAGCTGTGCAGATATTAGGATGCAAATGACATTTGAGACATTGTTGCCTGCGGCAGTTCAAGTATCTGTAGATTGTAGCATCTCCCATGTGTTCGTTTCAAGGAAAAGGCGTACCTCTTAGCCAGTTGGAAGCCGCTGAGGACCTAATAAAGCTTAACATAGCTTAAGTGATGAGAGAGAGAGAGAGAGAGAGGTAGTTACTTCTTCAAACGAGGCACGGTCTTACGGGCCTTCAGGACACGGTGTATTGGCACAAACGTGCGTAAACTAATGCAACCAAGAAATGTGTCCACGGAAGTATGCAGAAGGAAATGTCATGGTTCATAATAATGCTCCAGAATGTCAGTGACCCCTCCCATCTCTATTCATCTACATTTCAAAACCTCGTAAGGTAACTGTGACTGTCAGGTGTCGAGAATTGGACATATTATATGTATTCTGTTACTCGGAGCGACATAGTGTCATAATTAACATCGTTTACAACGACCGTTGGCTGAAAATAAACCAAAAAACACAGTCCTTTTTAGAAGGTATGGCAATTATTTCCTGCTTGTGACGATAAAGTGACGTCGATTTGTTTCATCCTGATTATTATATATGACGCCCATCCTCATGTCAGCATCATTCTAATACAGGGTCGAGTTTATGTGTGTGGAGTATTTATGTCTCTGGGCGATTTTTTGTTTTTTTCTGATTATTTTTTATTTCCAAGAAGAAAATTGCAAGTGAATACGCATTAATATAGAAAAAAGACGCAACAGATAACATGACATATATATAACTGAAAAAAAAAAAGATTCTCTACCGAGAATTTTTTTCGGTAATATACGTGATAGTAGTTTGTAGTATAATGGAACGGCTATCACAATCACATGTTGATAACAAGTAAAAGCTTACTATGGACATTTCCGAGCAGAAACACTATCATTAAACAAATCGCATTACATTCGAGTGTAAGAATTTCTTACTAATTTTAATGTGAAGCCTTGTTTATGAGTTCGATGACGCGAGGTAAACAGAGTGCATTCGGCACCGCACCGCACCGAACACGCTCTTCCACATACTACACTGCTTATACCGTTGGCATTTAAACAAATTATGCCATACCAGTACGTACAGCCGTCTTCCTGTAGATAAATCCTCGGGTTCGAAAAATGTAGAAGACATCGTGAAAACCAAAATATTATTTTCATATTTTTACCGTGCAATAATTGAATTTTATTAAAATATAACCAGCTAATTCCACCAATATGTTATACTAAAATCTTATTTACACATTAAAACACGTCACTTGGTTAAAATAGTTCCTACAACTCGTACATGTTTCAGTCTGTCAAGACCATCTTCAGGGAGTTTTGTAGGAGTTGTAGGAACTATTTTAACCAAGTGACGTGTTTTAATGTGTAAATAAGATTTTAGTATCACATATTGGTGCAATTAGTTGGTTATATTTTAATAAAAAACTAAAATATTAGAATAATTTAATAAAGGTTGACCAACTAGATGACACTTGCTTTATTATATATTGCTCAACATGTTTCAGACGTTAGTACGTCCATCTTCAGAAACTAGCGAGTACTTGTTGTGTTGTGTAGCTACATAACACCAGCACGCCTCAAGGCAGCCTACACAACACAACAAGTACTCGCTAGCTTCTGAAGATGGACGTACTAACGTCTGAAACATGTTGAGCAATATATAATAAAGCAAGTGTCATCTAGTTGGTCAACCTTTATTCAAATATCAAGATGATGTACGGTCCAATACGCATAAGATTCACTAAAATATTAGTTTAACAAAGGTGCATTTTGTTGGTTTATATTATAGGATTATATTACAATGCAAGGTGCAAAAAAAAAACATAAAATTCCGATTAAACTTTCAACCAGACTTATTTATTATAATATCACTTGTTAAGATAAGCGCGATTTTTAAGTGCAGTTCATGTTTATATCTTTGGCAGCTATTAATATCCTACAAAATATTAAAATATTGGTCCCTGTAATAATGGCACTGTGTGTTTCCTGCGATGCAAGTGTATTTTCTTAAATATAATGTGGATATATTTCAGGGTTTTGAGGGTTAACTGTAAGTTCCTTAGCTTTCTAAGTGTGTATTATTGGAAGTTAACTTACGAATATGCATGTAACTTAAAAATTTACTTTTCCCGTGTTTTATTTGGTATTCTTTCATATTGTTCTGTCAATGTAATCTTGATTCATAAACTCAATAGTTTTACTGGCGTGCTGACACTAGAACTATGCTACATCACATCGCTCATTTGCAACAACACTGTCACAACTCAAATTAGTGATTTTTTTCAGGAGAACCTTTTAAAGGTTTTGAAGTACTATAATTTTCTATGAGTGCAACGACGACACAACTGCTCTCCAGCGGCGAGTTTTACAAACTGCGTTATGACACTGTACCTGTTAAAAGTGCATCTGCAAACGCTTCTTTCTATACCAATTACTAAAAAATGCCACATTTTGAGTAGTGACACTCTTGTCGAAAATGAGCGATATGTGGATATCTTGCCTTTTAAATTAGAAGAAAGTTAGGATATTAAGATGCATATTTATACTTCATGTTTTTAACGCAAACTATGAGCTCTTAATTTTGCCTTAGCAATACCACGTCTTTTAGACGATTCAATTTACTGACTCGATAAGTAAAAACTGAATCGAATTATTTCAAATTACCGAGACATAGAGTAACAGTAAGCGCTTAGCGCTTTAAAAATGTCGTTAGCATAAAGTTGTTCGTAATGACATAAGTCACCATACACTTGTACAGGAAAACGTTTCCAAGCTAGTGCAAACAAAGGAACAGTAGAGCGGTTCTGTAATATAGTGTCGGACTGACTGTTTAGAGAGAAAGTATGCACTGAACTGCATTGCGCATGTTGAAATTTTAAGTGCTGCAGCGACAGGAAACATTTACTCCTATAGTAATTACGATAGGCGCAATGACATCGCAAATCGAAGTTTTCGCTTCTTTCGCCGATAGATCTGACTGGGAAAACTGATGAGTAAAAACAAGCGTTATTAATATTACTGGTGAAAAAAAGTGTACTGCCACTGAAACGGAAGAATTAGCTGTCAAAATTCTGAGTAAATATGTAGAATATAATTAATTTTGAGAAACTGTTAATAAAGTTGGTCAAGAAAGTGCCTACATGTCGTGGCCTGTTTTATAAAAAAAACCAGGTGAATACCCTTATTTATTTAAATCTCATTTTAATATTATCCTTCAATCTACGAATAGGTCATCGAAACCTTTGTTGAAATATTTTGTCATGAAGTGGACACGATTTTTCATATTCCGTAACTTTTCTGACAATTTCAGACCCTGTGACTTGTGTGTATTTTTATAAGTGTGTTAACCCTGCAGAATTAACTGCGCAGAATGAATATAATCAACAAATGAAATCCATTCGTGGAACCAATGTATGCTCGTTTCTATAACTGAACGCAGTGTTTTTGTTCTGGGACTATAATGGAAAGCAACAACATAAATTTCGTAAGATTTGTTCAGAAATTTCCCTGAACTGGATAACTGATGACCTTTTCATTAATATTACCACACATAAAACGAAAGGAGAGTCAATTAAAAAAATGTTTGTACTTTAGTAACACAAAACACGTGTGCTTAGAAATAATACAAGAGTTGACGCAAGTTGCGTTGTTGCATTTTCAACTGACAGAACCGAGAGAAAATTTTTAACAGCGTGCTTTGGTGACTACATTTTAGCCAGTGGCAAAATTCGCCAGAAATTTTCACAACCGGTTCTTTTATTATTCAGGTAGTAAGGAATTAATTGCAATTTTGTAACGTGTGCTTTGTCATCACCTGACGATATAAGTAGCTGCCTTCTCCTCTTCGTAAAGTAATTAGGCCCACAAAATCTACTGCCAGTTAAAATCGTATTACTTAGCTCGTAAGAAATGCATTGTAAGTCATGCAAAACTTTGAAGACTAATGTTCATATGAACCACATATAAAATGCCAGTTCCTGCCTCACAGAGAAAATCGTCCGTCTTCGTTACAAATACCAACCGATCAGTGCTGTTGAGGGCAATACATGTTGTTGGGTTTGAGAAATTTGTAACATGTACATAGCACTACGCCTTGAACGGTTAATGGCATTTTGGCGCGTCTGTGAAATGACACTTTCAGCTTTATTAAATATGTATTTAATGGAAATAAAAGTTATATTTCTCGGCAACTCCTTTTATTGCTGCCGTTAATAATAATAATAATAATTGGAGCCACTAGAATAGTAACGAGAAGTTTAAGGAAAAGCTTAGAAGCTACACCGGAAAACATTCAACAGATTCACTACAATAGAGAGCTATATTTGGAACATCACATATAATACACTAAGTACAACAGCGTGAAACTTGAAGCCCGAGTGGTGGGGATCACAATTGGTACACGAGAAATACCAGGAAGAAAAGGCCTGTGACAAGAGATGATGATAATGATGATAATAATAATATCAACAAGAGTGATAACCTCTGCTGTTGATAAAGTCTTTCATACATTAAATTTAAATTATTTTTAAATTTAAAACGAGCTTTATCTTCACTAATGCAAAGACAATGAAATATATTTCAGTGCACAAGGTGCTCAGCCTGCAACCAAAACTACGCCTATATTATAGGCGTGTTTTGTTAATGCTTATCCTACTACATGAGAGCCTCTTAAAGGATATAAGTACTCTTGTGCTCTGAATGTACAGGTAGCAGGTATCTTCCAAACGCTGGTACCTAATAACCGCACTACGCGACTTTACACCGCGTATGTTGACGGTGATCTTTAAGGGGAAGAAAGTCATGCATGACGCCTTCGAGGTTTCGTCTCAGGTGCACGTAGCACAGTGATGTCAAGAAATGCCGCGGTATCATGTCCAGTGGACCTCATGATTCGTGCTGTACATATGGGGATACTCACACACCGATGTGGCATCACTGTTAACCACAATCTGTGGCGGCGTGTGGAGTATGGCAGTAAATTGAAGTAGTGTACATGGGCCTTCGTGTGCGCTAAGCGAGGGTGGCGCTATATCGGGAAGTTCTGTATGGGCTTTTGACCGTACATTGTTTTCGAGGTTGCTGTTTAGAAGAGCATATCGTCGTCGAGAATTCAATTATTCAGTGCGACGCTTAATCCAAGGTACGTGTGAAGCTGCAGGAAGTGGTCCGCGACGCGAGGTTGGTTCCATCTGACAGCTCCGCCTAGTCTATACCATTCACCACTCTGACTTGTGAAAGAGGATGGGAAATAAAGACAGTTGTTTCTTTTTTTTACATCTGTCTACTCCACAGTTTGCAGCAAAAATAATTTAATGTCTTGATCTGAACTCAGCCGTACCAGGAAACTTTCGCTACCGCAAGCTCTTCTACTTTGTAGGAATTTCGGTAATTTGATGTCATTGGTTTGGCTGTTGGATGACAGAAGAGGGGGAATTTACCTACAAAATTAAATAATTAAATGGTTATTAGTACCCGGAAGTGGTATTGTACAGAGCACGATTACAGAATGCTCGTGTTTAAATCTACTTGGAGACACGTGCTGTTTCTCATGTTTTTGTAATCTTCCTGTTTGACCCAACAGCTTTTAGCTTAGTTGTGTTGAGACAAGATTCGGGGTAATGAAGGGACAGTCAACTGGGGCATTAGATCTTATTATATAAAATTATGTTCTTATGAAAATATATGCGAAAACTTGCCTAGGTCATGGTTAAAGTTGTGCACAATTAAAGAACTGTATTGAAGTATGTGTCCTGAAGGCACGATAGAATGTTAATGCTCCTGACAGTTGTAAACTGTCAACAACGTCTGCCTGCCTTCCGTAACTTCCACGACTTAAATTTTTATACACTTAAAACGGACATATTCCAAGGTAAACTTTTCCTATGGGGGTAAGAAACATAGATTTACATGTCACGGTATTTCTTTTTAATTTTGCTGTTTGATGTGTGGGTCACCAGAGGCTGCCGATCCCGGACACAAGAGCACAGAATAACTCTATGCCAGCGTGATTACCGGAAGATTTTTGAGATAATCATCTTGCTCAGTGTCACGACCGGAGCCAAATACATTCCTCAGTGATCGCTCTAAAATAAACAGCGGGCTTGTTAAAGTGAGCAAAGTAGTTTGCCCATAGTCTTCATATTTAATTTGTTAAAACAACCCCCTCCATTTGTCGTGGAAGAAGAACTTAATTTTCCACCGAGAAACTTCAGTGGCATCAGTGCCCTTCCGTCGCATGCCACGTTGCTCCTCGTAATGGATTCCAGAAGCGAGCAAGAAAAAGAACCAGGAAGTGTGTGAACACAGCCGTCTCAACAAGTTTGTTTAAGCGGCACATCGGAGTTTCAAAATTTTCGTAGATTAAGGAGTTATGTACAAAAATTTTTACCGAGTTTAGGAGCACTTCAACTTTGAAATGAAGAATGTTAGCATTTAGAAACGGACAGAATGTTTTAGCTGCTACGTACCGTTGCCTGGAGTTCAACAACACCTTATTACCATGCAGGCAAGCAGTTAGCCTGGATTTCCTCGAATGCTTTTAAAAATCCAGTTTTGACTTACTTTCTTTAGCTGTGGCTAATATGGCTGCTTTTTAAAAATATCCAATACTATCGCTTGGCATTTGCTCTTTCATCGTTGCTTTCTGCAAGTCGCATCTTTACGTAATTCGTGTTGCAGTACAATGAGGACTAAAATATGCACGAGCCAATTAAGGAAAAATGAGACACAGCATTCATGCAGTCGTAACCATACCCAGGTGAAAGCACGATTTAAAAGGGACTTACATTTGGAAATTAAATTTAAAAACGATTTTGCACACAACACATATTGGTATTTTGTACAGACTCTAAGAAAGGTGTTTACTTTCAGTTTTTTTTAGAATCTTAGTTAAGAAAATGCTGTTGCACCATCCGTACACACATACTGATCATTTACATTCCGATGCGCCTCGCTACGCTATTACTCTATGTTACAATTTCCATCTTTTTTTCAGTGTTGTGTTTTCTCCTACATGAGGTTTATTGTTTCAAAATTGTATTCAGTATTTCATAAAAGTCTGGATTTAGTATCATTTATCAGGGAATATCAGATAAATGTCTGAAATCATAGATCTTAGTGTAAGAACGTGAGTTATGCTAATCTGTTGTTGTCGTAAAGTAGTCTTCATCACTTAGAATTTGTTCAAGCTGATGAACTGAAATTTAAATTTGTCAAACCAGGACACCAAATATTTTTGACACTGTGAATGGAAATATGGAAAAATGTGTTCAATTTTTACAGCATTGTTTTATTTAGTCAGTGTGTGTCGTATAGTGCACACTGAAGGGTGGAACTCCGCTTCATCTAAGTATCTCGTCCAACCACGTGCTTATTAAGCGCCACTGCCAAGCGTAATATCTTACACTGACGATTAACAATATTAGGAATATACTGCAATGCTAGCTAGATGTTAAGTTTTTAGATAATAATAAGAAACTCAGACAATAAATTTGTGTAGAAAATACAAACTTACTGCAGGAAGACTGATCTTTTTCTTAAAAAGAACTGTATTTTTTTTATGGAGGATATCCCTTTGTGTTTAATGAGTCACAAGATAAACGTATTGTTTATATCTGCCGTCAAACACAACAGTATGTTTAGTTTGCCTCATTTTAATAACCATTACGATAGGGCAAACGAAATATGTTGTTGTGTTTGACGGCAACTATAAACAATTTGTTGGTGTAAACAACTTTGTTTTTCAACATACTTTTCCTAGTGGACATAAATGCTTTTCTTTACAATTAAATCTTTTGTTTGTTTAACGCTGTCCGTATCATCATTTGTACTCCCAGACGTATGAGGGGTCGAAGGCAGACCGGCTTCAGAACAGACAGAAGACCGGATGTAACGGATGGAGCGCTACGATCCGCTGCTTTCCGACTTCCTGATGTTTCAAAATGATGGGTCATTATGACAGTTATATTGCGGCCGTTACAGTACGTTCCTTTACCTGGTCAACTAGTGTGTCTGACATTTAGGTAGATATTCATGGCCTTTACGTGGGTAGATATTCACATGGTGTGAAGATGTCATCCTTGCTAACGTGACCAGCGGGGTGTGATTGCTTAAAGACTTGATTTAGGAAGAACTTAAAACATTGGCAGCAATACACATGCCTTCCTTCAAAAGTGTTCCTTTTTATGGTGTTAATGTTTATGTGTTTTGGCACAAGATGTGTGACATTAGAGCATTACACAATATGAAGTTGGAAATACATAAGATATATTATTATAAAATATTGTAATGGCGATGGGCCCAGGTGAATATTATTTATTATGTAGAGTATGAGCGCCCCCCTGGCATTCTAATTTTTATTTTTTCTTTTGAACATCAATTTAAGTCATATCTATCACTTCACATAATCGTAGGTCAAGAAAATACCTAACAAAAGGCACATCAGTTTGTAATAACTCCTAGATTTTAGTATACAAACCTCCCTCTTACTGAGAAGGTCTGAACATCAATCATGTTTGTGTAGGTTAAGCTATATAGCATTTCTTAAAAAAGTGAGGTCCGATAGTGACTGTATGATCTGAGTTAACATTTCAAAATACACTTCGCTTGAATATCTGCACTGATGAAATTCAAAATTAGTAATTTTACTTTCATTTCGGACTCTGAAAATTTTCACCAGCGCCAGAGACGGTATACTGTAAAGAATACAAGAAGAAATGTTCTACATTGAGTGCACATAGCTTTAAGTCAGAAGATTCAGTAATCCCTTACAGTACGTGGTTAACCAAAACCAAAATTAATATTTTCCTTCACGCATATTTTTATCCATGCTACAGATATTTTTACGTATTAGAATATATTATAGATCATAATATTTTAATAAAATGTTAATAGATATAAATGTACAATGCATTAATTAATAACATTTGCTTGTAACAAGCAATAATAAATTTTGGTCGATTATGCTGCCTGGGTCTTTCCCCCCATTGAAACAACACCAAGAAATTATGAGAAGTGGGTGTATAAAGGATGCGAGTGGTTTCTTATTTTAAATTTCGGGAACTGAAACAGGCTAGTGCAGACACTGATGACAGGAAGTTTACTTATTCTTGCTGTATGCATAGCATACGAAAACAAAAGAGTGCTGTCGGGTCAGTCACTCTCTACCTACCGAGCTCATTGCCTGATTACAAACAAGTAGCTTAATTAAAATAAGCCGCAGTGTCTAGGGGCTATTCATTGTCACGTTGGAGGAGCGAATCCCTCTTGCGTGCTCTCTCAGACAAGACCATGAATATTAATTGATATGAACAGAACTGTGGTTAACATTCTTCTCTGGTTGAATAAATAGACGGAAAAAATTTTTACCTTGCAGTATACGATGACTAGTTCTCGACCTTGCCGATAGTGTCAGCACAGGAGTAGCGTCTAACAGCGCAGTTGAGTCGGAATATTGTAACATACATTATATAAGGCCACTAGTGTTGTAGACAAGTTATCATATATGTTCCTCCAGGTTTCGATAGTAAAATTATCAATTCCAGAAACTGGATGACAATATTCTCTTATTCCTAAGACGTAACAGTTACAGTTTATTGGAGTTAATATCGTAGAAGAATCGGCCCTCACATTTCATAGTTCACATTTTGAACTTCCATATCAACTTTTATCAACAGTCAGACCCAAGGGTTTTAAAATACGGATCATAGTACCCGTAAATTTACCAAAGACTGTGGACGTCTTCAAATGAATTGGGTGCACATAATGTACCTCAAAATACGGCCTATCAAATTCCCTGTTTTGTGCAGCTATTTTGTTGAAGTATTTCCCATGTAGCGCCTTTTGTGTGGTTCTACACAGTAAACATAATTGGTTTAACATAACAGGTGTCTGACACAGCTCATTTATGGAGACTTATCACTCTATTTTGCATGAAACAAAGTCAATTCCAGAAGCGCATTTTACTGAAATACGTCATATCTACGTATTTCAGATAATGTTAATGTTGGATTGAAGGCGTAAATAATTAGTTCAACGTCTATTTTGACTGTTATGAAATGACTATCGATATTTATTAACTTTGCTGAGGCCTTAGGACTTTTCATCGTCTTAAGTTTATGTTTGTATTAACCACAACATTGCAATAATGAAATATATTGTTAGGAGCGTTCTTGCAGTCTGGAAAAGCGCATGTTACCCTCGTCATGCATGTCTGTTTATCCATCTGTCCGCAGGTATCAGAGCAGCTCCCACTGTATGGATTTCAGTGAAATTTGATATTGAGGACTCTTATGAAAATCTTTCGAGAAAATCCAAATCTGGTTCAAATCGGACAAAAATATCTGGCACTGTACGTGAAGATTTCAGTAAATTTTGCTGTTGCCGACAACATTAAATCATCCTAAAAGCGCGCCTTCGGCTGATATTGAATCTGGTTTTTAGTTTGTCCTTCCACCTGTCCGTTTGTCTGTCCGTCTTTACGTCTGTCCGCATATGTCAGTGCAGCTTCCACTAGAGCGATTTGCGTGAAATTTGATATTGGGGACTTTTATGAAAACCTGTTGAGGAATTCCAGATTTGGCTAAAATCGGGTAAAACTATCGTCCACTTTACGTGAAGACCTAAGTACGTTGTACTGTTGCCGGCGTCATTAAATCGCCCTAAAAGCTCGCTCTTTGCGTCCAAAGGTATCAGCATGTTAGTTTAGCCGAGGAGGTATGCATGTGTACGCGAACGCGCCACCATGTTGCGCTGTACGCACAATGTTTATTTTGTGGTTTTCAAGTGCAAATGGGGGAAATAATCACAATATATCAGTATCCTTTGCCAGAGACTAGCTCTTTCTAGCTAGCCCACAAAATTAGCGTTTCTTGCCGTCGTTTTTCCACTTGAAGAAGACTGGCCTATTTTTCCAAAACGTTGTGATGCTGTAAACCCACGACGGTGGAGAATGTACCAAACATTAATCAAACGTCCTAGAATTGTCAATTACATTATATTTATTATCCTCATGGTGGTGGCTACCTGTCTTCTGGGAAGTGAAGAAATGTGGCAATTTCAACTTTAGTTATTTAGTCATTTTGCTAGGAATAATCTATAAATACAGTTCTTGGGAGCAAAATGTGACGTACTTGTTTGGAGTAGTGCTTCTAAACCTGTATCAGGCGCTCCATTGTTGGTAAAATATTTATCCATTATTTACATAAATATAAGAATAGAATTTTTTTTGGCGTTTTGTTGACCGTGCATCTCAGTATATTTATCTCAGTATTTAACCAACTTGAAGCACAACATTTTGTTTCACAGTAAGTTTTATTTCATGCCTCTACATGTTTCGAGCACATGTGCTCGAAACATGTAGAGGCATGAAATAAAATTTATTGTGAAACAAATTTTGTGCATCAAGTTGGTTAAATACTGATATAAATAAGAATAGACATTACGGAAAATTAGGAGTTTGTTCTTGCTGCGCTGAGACTGCTGCTCGTGAACAATACGACCAGAGGAAAACGAAATATGAAGGTTGAGATTCACTCTCTTAGAGCATTCCGAGCAATCAGACGCATTTCCGGCAACTTACACGGTCCTTATATTTAACTCCTTATCTGCCATGCTGCATCCATATACTCGCAATCAGGACTATAGTTCCCACAATAGTGTGTACTACTAGTACGTGCTAGAAATTTGTATTTAAGTCTCAAATTCAAAAAGTAAACTGTATTCATATATTTCGAAGTCATAAATTTCTCGATATTAGGTGTGAGTAAAAAGAGCGACAAGGATACAATACGAACTGCGCTGCCAGCGTCTTGTTGTTTACTACATGTGAGCAAACAGTATAAAGACAGTTCCTTTTATACCGTACCGTACCCAAACTGCATATAGGCCTAAAAGAGTAAATATTGTTTTAGTTCTACCATCAGTTTTTCGTACACATCACCCATGGTCAAAATCACGTGGGTGTAAACACAGAACCTGTTCTTTGCCCATTATTTTAAAGGTTTGGTACTTGACTTTTTTTTGATTTCTTTGCCAGCTCTAGGTTAAGTACCTTCTATGCTGTTGGCCTGGTTTTCTTTGAAGTAAAAAATATACACGTCTATTTGAGAAGAGGACAAAATAAATTTGCCTTGAGTAAACTTAATATATTTTTCATTCCATGTAACCTTCTATTGAAGTAGAAATATCCAAGCGCGCGACCTTTGCATACACTTAATTGACAACAGGCTCTTAGGAAAGGCGTATCTTCAGCAAACATTACTCACGTGGACAGAGATGTGTGTGGACTTTCACTCTGAGAAATCTGTATGGTGGTACAGTGAGCAGAATATGACGCTTGATTTGTGTTTGCAATTAAAGCATATCCTTGCGGATGATTAAAGACGTGAAAACAACTCATTATTGCACACATACATCAATATAAATGGCAAACCATAGGTGATTTATTGTGGAAGTTCAGTGCTCTTTAATTTGCAGTCACGCTGCATTTGACAAAGTCGTCCGCTTCTTGAGTGAACAGCAGTTGAGCAAGTTACGTCATCGTATGATATTATTAGGTCTCTGTAACGATCAGGTTTGGAGACATTTGTGTGTAGCAGTGAAAATGGTTAAACACAGAACTTCACCTTTCTTGTTTTGTAAGGCGAATATGAAAACCAATTCGATTCATTTTGACAATGCTGGAGATATTGCTTATCTTCACTGGCAGAACAGTCTTAGAGTGTGTAACGTGTAACGCTAGTAAAACCGCCTTTCAGATGGAATCAACCGAAAGGACATTAGCTAGAAGAGAACAAAACCTGTGTACGAAAGCAAATTTCAATGTAAATGTAAGAAAATCGTAAACTTTGCCACTCATTTATCGATTGTCTTCGTCATTCCTTATTCATCATTTTCAGCGGTTCCGTTGAAGCGAAAGAATTTCTTATCTACTTTCGCGTTATTAAATGACGCCTATATAACAGTCAAACCCACATGCACTATACAGGATATTTTTTTAAAATTATTTTCATTCCTTGAGAAGATTTTACTCGAAACCAACCATCTGTCGGTACGAAAAATTAGCAAACCGTCGAAAGCTCAGAGAAGAAGAGGGAGTTATAGTGTGACATCTCCTTTATGGATTTACATGTATACCTCACCTTCAGACAAGCATTTGCTATAATTTCGATATTAAAGTCTTTGGTGTTCAGTTGTTTTCTCCTTAATATGAGGAGGATGAAATAGCAGTTCCGGATTCTGGTATCTAAGTTCAATATTCTGTTTTTACAAAAACTAAAATGGTATCGTCTGTCACAAAATTTAATGTACGGTAAATTCTACACAATGCCGTGCATTAAGGTTATCTTCGGCTCGAGGATGTAAAACGATTGCATCTGTGTGTGTTGTGCTTTATTAAATGAGGTTCAAATTAAATCAACTCAAATCAAATTTGTCTGTTGAGTTCCAAAGTACAGTAGGGTCTCCTTTTACGACGGGATTACGTCCTCTAATATTTGGTTGTAAATCGAATCGTCGTAAAACAAGTACTATTCAAATGGTTTAAATTGAGATAGGTTCATGGGCCAAACAAATTAGTCAAATAACTTTATATTTTACAATGTTTCTTTACATTATGACATACAGTTTTAATTTAATGAATAAGGTATATTGAAAATTACACAGATAATTAAAAAAATCAAATCACTTTTTATTTTGTTGAAGAAGGCCCAGACTGTAGTTCAGAAGACACCAAGAAAGAATGTAACGTCAACCGTTTTGATCGAAGTCATCCCGATGTGTTATGAAGTATTAAAATAATGAAACAGTATACGTCAAACACATCAATTTATAATACAAGTTGGCTACATGTTTCGATCCCTATAGGGTTATCATCAAGCCTTCTTATTTAATCATGTCATTAAAACGCTGCATACATTATTGGGATCCCAATTAATGTTTACAAAATGTGAACTGATATCTTGTGGCTGACAAACCTCGTGTCTTAATAAAAGTCTTAAAATCTATAAAACCATAACCGGATATTACAAATATTATCTGGTTTTGTATTATGAATCAAGGCTTTAGACGGGCTGCTTACGTACATCCGTCTGGTAACTGTTAACATCGATGTGCCTCCGTTGTTTAGCTTCAGATCTTGTAGTACTACACATGTATAACTGGCAATCTTGGTGACAGACACTACTTCGTAATTACCGAGTTCGCCAGTTATACATGTGTAGTACTATAAGATCTTACGTTAAACAAGGGATGCACATCGATGTTAACAGTTACCACACGGATGTACGTAAGCAGCCCGTTTAAAACCTTGATTCATAATACAAAACCAGATACTATGTGTAATATCCGGTTATGGTTTTATAGATTTTAAGAGTTTTATTAAGACATTCTTATCTACATGAGTTTTGTCAGCAACAAGATATCAGTTCACATTTTGTAAACATTAATTGAGATCCCAATAATGTATGCAGCTTTCAATAACATGATTCAATAAGAAGGCTTGATGATAGCCTTATAGGGGTCGAAACATGTAGCCAACTTGTATAGTCAACTTTTTTTGTTTTTTCTTCTTTTCTGTCTTTTTGTTGGGCGTCATGAGTAGAAAAATCACAATCAACTCAAAAGAACTGCACTAAAATAGAAAAAGAAGAAAAACGCATACCGAAAAAGAGCTAGAAGCGCACTGAGTAGAGAGAGGACGTTGAGTTGCGACAGTGGTGCACCGCCAGTCGAGACCATACTGTACATTCCTTTCGACTGTAAAGCTAGAACCAGTTTATTACGAGTACATGTCCGCTATACCTATTTATTATGCTCATGTTTCACCTACTTCTCTTTGTGTATTTTGCAATTTGCTGCCGACACATTCTGAGTATCTCTCTGTCGCTATTCTTCAGTTACGTCTGTGAATGATGCGTGACTGTAGACTGCAGAGTGTGCAAACTGTTACTTTTCTCTCAACGAATAACAAAGATACTATCAAACAAAAATGGTAGAGAAACCAAGCTTAAAGAGTGACTCGTATTTGTTATCATTTCCGCTCACGTTTCATCTGTTTGAAGATCTGCCAAAAACAAGTGATAGTGTGGGTTTTTTTTAACGATCCGAGTCAAAGTCAATATTGAAGTTCGGTCCAGCAAAGTGTGCTAGCAACCACATCACAAGGAGACAGTACAGAACAATTAAGACAAATAATTCAGTCTCCAGAATTATTTAAATTGAAAACTACGACAGTAATTTGATGGCTTTATCGTGTGATAAATTATTCATTCTAATTCAAAATTGCAGGTCCCAGTGGCCGCGCGGTCTAAGGCGTAGGTCTGCGGTCGCTCGCCTGCTGAGATTGTGGGTTCGACTCCCACCGGGGGCATGGATATCTGTTTGTTGTGAGTGCTGCGTGTTGTCAGGTAGAGGTCTCTGTGACGTGCTGATTACGCATCCAGAGGAGCCCTACCGACTGTGATGCGTCGTTGTGTGTGATCTAGAAACGTCAAGAATGAGGAGGCCATGGCCCGCGCTGGGCCGCAGCGCCACAGGGGGAGAATTCAAAATTACACATTAAGGTCATTAGGCAAGGGTTATAATTTTTCAGACACGTAGGATAAGACGTAACTTGAAGAATAGAACACATCTTGGTTACGCACGATTTAAAGGACTTCTGTGTGAAGTTGGATGATCATTACAACATATCGATAAAATACGAAACAGCGAAACTTAATTTTTACAAAAACTATGCTGAACTATATTATGGCTAATACAAGCGCAGACCGCCTCTGTGGTCTAGTGGTCAGAGTTTCTGGCTACAGATACAGAGGTCCCGGGTTCGATCCCCGGCGCTACCAGATTTTCTGAGTAGTAGTGGGTCTGGAACGGGGTCCACTCAG
>Ga0123354_10002583_pt1 | contig 24123 bp, 9 predicted proteins | sample TergutLab28metaG_2_FD_97872 | JGI IMG/M metagenome (GOLD analysis project Ga0123354, IMG submission 97872) | Labiotermes labralis P4 segment gut microbial communities from Petit-Saut dam, French Guiana - Lab288 P4 | ecosystem: Host-associated > Arthropoda: Insects > Digestive system > Gut ... | reverse complement strand
TGACTGCATTACTTCCTGTTTTGTTTTTAAATTAAGCCTTGTGTTCCATTTCTCCATAGACAGTTTACAAAATCTAACAATTTTACTGTTCACTCCTACCAATCCTATTGACTTTTCCACCCAGCTATTTGGAACGCTATCAAATAATTTCTGGTAATCAATCCAGGTTATACTTAAATACTTGTTCCTTCCCCTGCAGTCTTCATATATTGCCTTTGATATCATTAACTGATCCTTGCGACCTTTACTTCCAGGGTGACATCCTTTTTGCTCTGCTGGTAGTAAGCTCTGCTCTTCCTAATGTGTGGAGATTCATTTGGCTATTATTCCTGTTAGGGTTTTGTACATGGTCGTTAAGCATGTAATGGGTCGGTAGTTTCTGACTTCCTTGCTGTCTCCTGATTTTGGTATCAAATAAGTTATTCCTGTGGTCAGCCAGTCAGGTGCCTTCTCCGGTTCCTCTATTATTGCATTGAAGTATTTTTGTCATATGCCTGTGAGTAGCTGGGAAAGCTTTAAGCCAGTAATTTTGTATTTGATCATTTCCAATTGTGAGTTTTTGACAAATATGATGTAATTTCCGTAATCTGTATAGGCATCCAATCCATATGACTAATTTCTCCTTTCTGTTCCCTTCTTATCCATTCTGCTCTTTCATTATGCTGTGCTTCTTCTCCCCATAGATACTTCCAGTAAGTGTCTGCTTCTGCCATAGAGGAAGGTTCTCTGGCCTCTATATTCTTCATGCCCAGGTTTCTGTAAAATTTTTTGGGGTCTTCTTTTAAACATCTAATTCTGACTGCACTGGGTTTCCCTTTCTTCATACCTTCTAATTCTTTGGGCTTTTGCTTTCACTTTCTGCTTCAATGTTTCTGTCAACTGTGCAACTTCCTTAGCGTCTGTCACTCTGTATTTGTTTAAAATCTTCCTCTTTTTCCTGTTAAGCTTCCCATTATCAGAGCCTGTTCCAGTTTCAGCTATTATTGATAACTCTTTTCTCCAGCTGCTTATCTGTTTCTCCATTCTTATTTTCCACAACTTTACATTTCTTCCATTTTTACTTCTTTTGCTGGGCCCATTCAGTGACTGTGTCATGAATTTAGCTGCGGCGTATATCAGGTTGTTTATATCTGTTATGTCCATTTCATTTTCTTCTAAAAGGTCTTCAATTACACCATTTACTTCTTCCTGAAGCTTTATCAATTTGCTGTTTGTTTTTAGTTTTGGCAGCTTCTCCCTTTCAGACATTTGTAGGATCCTCGCCTTATGCCACATTATTTGTAGGTCTTCTTTAGCTTATTCCTAACTACGTGCTGCTCTCCTTCAGCATGTGGGTGTTTGTTGTTATCTACTTTACCGAAGCCAGTATCGTTACTTTCTTGATCTCTCTTCTGGTGCTCTAAAACATTTGTATCCACTTTGTCGCCATTCACTCCGTTTGTGTTATCTTCTATGTCATCCGCTATTTTAAGTCCAATATTTTATTTTATCTCATCAATTTCAACAGCCGTATTCTTTTAGCTTTTAAGATGTAGTTCTTCTGGTTTAACAATGCTTTTGCATCTATATTCATTCTCGTCATTGGGGTCCTCTCTCTCCATAATTTATACGCTTCCTTATAGTTTTCTCCTAATGTCTTTTCTTTAATGTACTGTACGTGAAACACCACAACACTTCCTTCATCTCCTCTCGGCTCCATCGGATTCGTTGGTTCAATTTCTTTCCATTTTCTTGCCCGACTCCGATGTTAGGTGAAATCTGAGAGTTGAGTTTCCTTGGTATGGTTACCGTTCTCTTCAGTGCTGTTAGAGGACCTCTGCTCTTTCCTTCTTTCTAGTTGTGTATTATCTTGTTTTCTAATCATCATCGCTGTCCCACGAGTAGCTAGGGATGTCTTCTGTCCACTGCAGTATAGCCCCGCCTGCCACTGTAACGCTGTTTGAATCCGAGGGTCGCCACTTCTCGAAGTTCACCGTTCTTGGTTTCTTACCCTCCACCGCAGATGCATCTGTAGTCCCTCGGCACGGTAGTGTACACCTTGGATTAGGGGATTTTTTTTTCGAGGTTTACTCCTCTAGATCCGCCGTGTTGCGTTTAAACAGGCTCACCTCCGGTCGGATGTATTTACTCACTACGCCCGGACGGTCTTGTGTGCAGGGAAGTGAGCGGCTTGTGTCTCAAGTTGCACTACTGCACACCTTGGTTGGTGAGGACCATTGCATTTTAAGTGTCTTACGTATTTTCGTTTCTGGTTTATCTTTATGATCACAAATTTGTTTGTTTTAATCATACAGTGACTCAAGGCGTTTAGCAACTCGCCATCTATAGTATTCGCAGTCACTGTCAGGTAAACAACAAATGGCTGTTTCAGCTACAAAGGCAAGGTTAGTTACCCAGCCTTTTTTTTTTCGTGTGCACGCTGTATTTCATTCCTATATTTAATCAGAATAATTCCTCATTAGAGAAGTCTATATCGGTCTTATTAATGACTCTGGGAGAAAACGTTACTGTGTATCCGGAGCCTTAACTTGATTACGTGCTAGGCAATTTGTTACCTTGTCTAATCTTCGGTACTTTCTTTTGAAGATTATTTACAGTTTATCTGCAATTATGTTTTCTACGCAGGGCCACAGACTACTCCACATGTTAGCTAGAAGCAAGTGAAGTTGGTATAATTCACGAATTATTTTTTTTTTTGCGTATAAAAACCTTGTCTTCCTTTAAGCTCAAAACACATTCTTTCATTTGTCTGCTTTTAGCAGCTGGGGAGGAATGTGGGACCTTGATCCTAGCAAATTTTGTGGTTAAACTGTTGTGGAGGCATTTTTTGTTAAAATATATATTGACGTTGCAGCTACAAAATTTCCTTTTAAATTCTGAAATTGGTGGACATGGGCCGACTAGCGTTTACGGTTTTAATGTGGTGTGTCATACCAACCGTGTCCATATCGATGTGACAATAAATAAGAATCAGTCAATACGCAACAATTGTTGAGGTGATCAAGAAAGCTAAACACTTCGGTTGTGTAAAACGACCATCACTGGGCTACTTGACTTCCTTCTTTACGCACTTATGAAATAAGAAACCTGATGACAGTTGTTTTAAACAACCGAAACATGTAGCTTTCTTGATCATCTTAATAAAGTGTTTTGTATAGACTGAATGTCTTAATTTCTTGTTACGTACCGACAGTGACACAGCGAGGATGATACACTTAAAATCTGTATGGTTGGCCGCTAACGTGGCTGAAATTCGGAATAAGCACCTCCGCATCACAATTCTTTTGTCGCATGAATGTACTGGAGTGCCTCCACATTGATAAGGAGGAAGAGAGATCTGAGAATCGGAGCTTCCTGCAGTGGCATTACCTTCCACCGTACTGGACGAAAATCAGTTGGTGCACAAGACTCACAACAATTTGTTTTTGTTCCTGAAACGAGAAGAAGAAACAAACCTCTGATTTCACTTTATAAATAACAACGTGAGTACATAAGAACCTTCGTGCATAAAAAAACAGCAATGGTGGACAAGGATATACGTACAGTGGCACACTCTCTTCCGCACATCAACTGACCGACGTAGCAATGAATCGTAAAACAGCTGAGCCGGACACGCATGGAAATCAACGAGTATATCGACTACATATTTCCTTCTGGTCGACTGTTTCCCACCAGTATGTTGTATTTCAACAAGGATCCTCAGTTCCCAAGAAGGTTGGATAGCTCCCATCTGCACACGAAGCCCCACCTACCTAATCGGTGCAAAAGGCCACGCCTATCCTGCGGCTGTTCCACACATTCCCAACAATCAGAATCGAGCTCAAGACCAGACTAATCCGTCTGGAACTTTCAGTAAGTTCTCAAATCGTTCTTGATAAATGCATACAGTTGTAACACACAGTGTTAAGCGTGTCTCTCTTTTTTAGGCGCCTTAAGCGCTGACCTAACGCGGAATCTGAGAAAACGTAGCAATCGTGTGGTGGTGGCACACGCCATCCCTACACACTCGGTCATGGCCTCGACAATAATTTCACACGGTCTGGCGCCAGTAACATGGTGCCCCAGGCGGACGTTTAAGCTTCCCGTGAAACGCCACTCCCTTCACAAAATGGCGTAAAAACAGTATCTGATTACACATAAAGCCACAATATGAAACTCTTGACATGTTATTTAACTGTAATGACTACTGGACCATGGTTTCTCAAACTGTAGTGGTATTCCAACCACAATTCACAAATACGCGGCCTTAATTAAAAAAATCTAAAAATAAAAAGGGATAACAATTTTAAAAAATAAATAAAACATAAGCCACATATATTTGGTACTACGCAGAATTGCTGGCAACTTTACATAACCATTCCCGCTGTCAGCCAGGCTGTCCATTTCAAGCTTTGTTATTCCAGTACACAAAATGGTGACGCATTAAAAACTGTTAAATTTAATTTAGCAGTACGCCAGCTTAGAAATGTGAGAGGCCCTCTCACAAACAACTTTAACGTAACAAGGTGCATTTTTAACTTTTAATGTTTAATTTATATATGAATAATTTCTTGTGGTTTTACTGTTTCCATGTAACTAACTCTTCAGTGGTTTCAAGATTGGTTCCCTGAAGATGGTCGATAAGGACGAAACAAGTGGGAACTGAAAAAAAAAGTGTTTTAATCTATAAACCTTTCATACTTTGTTGATTACATAATTAGACAAAAATTAACGTCCACATTCTTTGCTTACACAATAATCACATTTTTGTTTCAGTATAATTCCCTGCCATTCTTCAGAAAGGTTTAAACTTGTTAAATTTGCTGTAAATATGAAAAAAAGAAAATGCATAAAAAAGTTCTATTTGAAACTTTCACGAGAGGTCATTCGGAAAGTAAAAGAATTCTATTAAATTGTGTTCTAGTGCAGTGTTTCAATTCGATCATCAAAATCAGGTGGACCAGCGGTGATAAACTTGTGGATTCTATGAAACTCAGTGTTGCACTGGCCACTATCCCCGCATGTTATTCGAGATGTAACACACATTACAATTTTAGAAGTGGGATTACCCCTGTAGAAGAAACTATATGGAAGACACGAAACGTCCGAAAAATTGGCTTTCGAATAAAAATGAATTAAATAATACTGCGATCTTGTGAGGTGCGACGTCTCGCAGTTTGGTTGATGATTACCACCTACCAAACTACACGACGTCACATGACATATTGACCTCCTTGACAACCCCAAATATCCCACCTAATGCATATTCCATTATCGCCGGATTGTCGTTGTATCTTATCATAACAGCAACGACAGACAAATAAAGCAAAGAAAGTAAGAAAGCAAGACAATATTACTTTACGAGAACAGTGTCATCAAATTTTATACTTAAAATGAAAAACATGCGCTCTTGGGTTAAGCGCACTTTCACGCGGAATTTATAATAACCAAAACACGCGTCTTCTATAGTTAAAATTAGTACAACACGAGACAGGTGCCTGAAATGTTTACGAGTATGTAGAACACAAGCATGTGCACTCCTTGTCAAGATCAAGCACGTGCTTCTACGCTACGAGTTGTCCTGCCGATGTCATGTCCCAAGTTTCCTTTCGGTGACGTCTCATAATAGCGGCACTGTGTATGACGTCGGAAAAATTATTTTCCAAAGGTACATTTCATGGTATTTGTAAGGCGTGAGAGTACACCATGCATTTATTCGCTGAAATTAAGGCCCATTCTACTGGTGTATTTATGCATTTTATTTTCCATTCTGCATCAACCAATTAGATTCGTTTCTACGCATATATATATAATCGCCACACATACAGTGCAGGAACTGATGAAAATAACGAAGGCACTCTAAAAACGTAAATCTGCCCAGCATGTCAACCCCCCATATGCAATAAACCAGAGTCATTACTGATGACACTGTGGTAACGCAATTGGAATTTCGACTGCAAATACTCTGGTTTTAGATGAGTCAGGAGTGAAAACATGTATTGCAATTTGGTAAACACATAATTTCCTCAAGCATGTACTTGCAACATGGCGCATCGCATTCACCTAGATGTTCATTTATGCATAATTAAAACTCTTACAGCACAGCTAATAAAGGCTGCAGATGCCACACTGTACAGTCATAATTCACGTGTGTACACAGCAAATGGATAGTGTACTGCCCACTCCAGTATATGTCTTACATTACCCTGTGTTGGCCTCATGATGACCTACAGGGGCGAAAAATGTCGCCTTATTAAGCACCTAAAAACTTTGTTGTGTTGATGTAATCAAGAGTTTTATATAAGTATTGGTCAACACAAACCTTAACACAGATTACGAGATGTGTCAATTGCCGTTGATTCAATTTGAACTGAAGCAATTCAGGCTACACAGTTTCGTATTAAAAAGAGAGGCAATGTACGCATAACGTAACATTGAGGCGCGTTCGCGTAACCATCGTTGCCGTGGAACAACAGTATGTATTACATATTGTGAGTGTGTGTCTGTAGCCTTATTTATTCAGCATGCAATGCGCAAGCGCCATATTGTCATCTGTGGCCTATCCGGCTCTACTGTATTTTTCCATATTATCTCATAAACTTAAACCACTTTATGGTAGCGAAACATGGATAACCACGAAGCGGGACAAGACTCGCCTAGAAGCAACAGAGATGCGCTTTCTAAGAAGTGTTAAGGGATAAACAAGACTAGACAAAACAAGAAGCGAAATCATGAGAAAAGAGCTACAGATCCCTGGAATACAAGATGTACGAACCAAATACAAACAAAACTGGATCAACCACCTTGAGAGAATGGATAACAACAGACTGGCGAAACACGCCCTCAACTACAAACCCCGTGGACGAAGAGATCGTGGACGCCAGGAAAGGATGGCAACGCGTCGATGCCGGAACAGGTCAAACGACCTAATCCATGGAGGAAGATGATGATGATAATGGTGATGATGATCTCATAAACGGCAAGATTTTCGTTGGGAAAAAAAGAATTGAACATAAAACGCGTGTTTTGATTTTCTCTGCAACGTTTGTCTGAAACATTTCTCATTCTACGAAGGATTCAGCGTTACATTATCTCGCACGTACATGTGCCTTCATGTAGTGTACCCATTATTCTGGTCAGATTGCAATCAGACTTACATTTTCTTGACAGTTTTTCGAAAAATATTCAAATATCAAATTTCACGAAAATCCGCCCATTGGGAGCCGAGTTGTTTTATGCGGAGAGACAGGCAGGCATGACGAAACTAACATTCGCTTCTCGAAATTTTGCGAATGCGCCTAACAATGGGGCTGACCATTAACATAGTTCCCTACATTAATCGAATACGGCAAACGTCTTCCAATATACCTACGCCTCCTGCGTAGTTAGTCTTTTCCCACGAAATTCTAGACCTATGAAGGACCCAAAACTGGATGCATAACTTTCACTTAAATCATCGTCTCACATTTTTCCTGTGAGGTGTATGACAATTTTCATTTTGCAGTACTGATAACAAAAAATTACCTGCAGATTTTAAAGTCAGTGACCCAAGCAACGTTCCATGTTATGAGTAGCACAAAACAAAGCAATTTATATGATTTCTCGTAATATTTATTATATCAAAGGTACATTCTAACTACAACGATGAATGAAAATATTTATTTTCTTGGGTACTGAATTTAATAACCAATGGGGACGTACGACTTGCAGTTAGTAAACCTCGAACCAAGGTATGCGGCTTGGAACACCCACATTAGGACTTGTAATAATGAAATTAACATTTCAACATTGCTTAGATTCAGGTATCTTCTGTCGACTACTTACTTACTTACTTACTTTTCTTTCTTACTTACTTACTTACTAACTTACTTACTTACTAACTTACTTACTTACTTACTTACACCACTGAGCAAAGTCCTTGTTGTGACCCTAACCGGTTCCCAGCTAGTCAAGAAATTCCCCACATTTCATGGAACCTGAAGGTTCATTACTGGGTTTACACGAGCCTGCAACCTGGACCTATCTTCAGCCACATCAAACTAGTCCCATCCCCTATCCCACTTCCTGAAGATCCACTTTAATATTATCCTTCAATCTACGCCTGGGCCTTCCAAGTGGTCTCTTTCCCTCAGGTTTCCTTGCCAAAACCCTACCTGCACCTCTCCTTTCCCCATACGTGCTACATGTCCCGCCCCTCTCATTCTTCTCAATTTGATCACCCCAATAATATTTGGTGAGTAGTACAGATCAGTAAGCTCCTCAATGTGTATTTTTTTCCGCTTCATTGTTAACTCCTTCCTCTTAGGTCCAAATATTCTGCGCAGGGCCTTATTCGCAAACACCCTCAATCTACGTTCCTCCCTTAATGTAAGCGACCAAGTTTCACACTCTTACAAAACAACAGGAAACATTATTGACCTGTATATCTTAATCTCTATGTTTTTGGATAGCAAGCTGGACGACACAAAAACTCTGCACCGAATGGTAACAAGCATTCCCTTACTTCAATTTCCTCTTAATTTCTTCCTGAACAGAACTCTGATTCGTTCCTATCTGAATCATGGGCTTTCTTGAAGTATATGTATAGCTGATGCTCTGTTCTGTCGCATACGCTTTTCATAAAGTCTAATTATGAATATCAACCCCTGTAAAGCAACTGTCACTGTCACGTCCCCAGGGAAATTATACTGTAGAAAACTAAACACATGAAACAGACATTAAAACTGTCACACGTATAAGACGCCTATTCTATACATCATCAGGCAGGTAGAAGTATTTAACGGATATTGCTGCTACAGGATAGGAAAACCCAAGCATTGAACTCACAACACCCACAGGCTGTTCCCGCATTAATTCAATAAGTATTTGATATTTTTCCTGGACTAGCTTATCTGTATGGTTTAGGAACGGTAAATCTGCCAACCTTTCTGTGAAAATATCGCACAATTACCCTTTCTCACCGGGCGTGACGCTGACCCCTCACCCCCTTCTAGTGCCGTGGTCAAGAAAGAGTAGAGCTATACCTCTACTCCCCCTATGGGCCGTACAGAGTCTCAGTGCCTGTACAAGGGTGCACTTTCACTACCCTTTCTCAATTCGACAATATTCTTAATTGGTTCGTTCATTCATTCATTCATTCATTCATTCGTCTTGTCCAAAGTGAATGTAAAAAAAATTCAAAACTCTACGCCCATACAAATTTCAACATTCTAGTTAGAATTTCAAAGCAAAAAAAATGCCTTCTCACAGTCAGTTCACAATTAAGGGCCTCCGAATCAAAAATCGAAAAATATTTACACTCATAGAAGATGTTATATCCCGAGCATGATGGCCGAAATCAGGAACGCCGGTGTTGACCGAGCAGGTGGTTAACCGAGGAAAACTGGTATGAAGTCCGTGCTGGACACTTAAAGAATTGATATTTACGACTCCAATCACAACTCTTGAAGGGGAGAAGAAATGGGTTTTTGTGAGTTATGTTGGATGACATAAACAAGAAAAGTAAATGATGAAGTGCACTATAAGTGATAAATGAAACAACGTAATATTAGATAATTAAAACTTGAGCTTTTAGCTAGACTGCTATAGCTAAGAAATTTTGAGACGAATTCGGATAGAGATCTCTGCAACAAGTGATGGCCAGCATGTTCGCCACAGACCTTCAGATCTCCTGCTTATATAGCATCAAAATCGTGGGGTTAAATACGTCATAGAACATTGTCTAAACCCCAAGCATTACCATACATGGGCATAAGCTGGAGCGTTTGAACGCATGGCTTTTGTTTCAAAAAGAGGGCGTACAAATCATGCAACCCTTAGGGGTGAGTCTAAACAGAGGGGTATGTGACGAAGTCCCCCTAAAGAAGCGGATGTGGGGTGGGTGTGTGTGGTATCTCCGGTGACTTTTAACGAAGTGAACGTAGGACTATACACTCACACAAACATACAGACACGCCTTACATCGTACTCGCACACGTTACCTGCAATTTAAACTTTTGCTTGGCGCAATTAAAATCGCCGGGCGCGACAATGATAATGATAATACAGATATCCAGAGAGTAAGATGTTAACAAAAAAATACTCTCAAGTGTTCATGCACCTCCATGTTACACAGCGCTGCAGAAAAACGTAAAGAGTAGGGTGCTGAGTATCCGTTAGCTAAGTATTAAAAATGTCTGTTATATACATCAAACAAATAAAATAACGATTTTACGCATCACAGGGTTTTTGGGTGTGACAACACCGTAGTTAAGCATTTCTTCGCACAACTTGTTTTCTAAGCAATGAAAGCCAAATACTGACAATTAATTCTTACACATAACATACAAAAGGTATCTCTTTACGTCTACTTTTGAAACTTTAATACAGTAACTCGACATCAGGTCCTGCGACATTTTGAATTTATTCAACAGGATGTCCATCAAAGTCCAAGCACGTATAAGGATGGCCCGTACGCTTGTGACATCATAGCACCAGGGCAGGTGTAGTGTTTCTGTTTATTGTGACTTAAGGTACTCACCACTGCCTCTATGACGTCAATGTAGGCTAATAAACTCTTGACGTCACACAGCGAAATCTATGCCACAGCCATAAAAGTCTAAGCATAAGGGTGGTGCAAAAATGGATCAAATCCAACATAAAAAGAATTTCCCTACAAATACGTCTCGGTAAATGGTGCACATCTGAAACTACTAGACAATAATATCTCGTTCCAGTACGCCAACAACTCCTGTTCGTTTTCAAATCCGTGTATGTGGGGTGTGACGTACAGAGCCGAACTGGTGTCGGTTTATGTGACATGTGATGTACATGGTCGAAAATGGAGTGCCTTCTGCAACGTCTTCCGGCTCTTCGTGCCAGTTATCCCATTATTATTTCTTAGTTAACACCTACAATGCTAGTGTATACGGCGCCATTCACTTCTATTTCTTCTTACGCTCTTACCCTTCCATATACCGTTTTCTACTAAGGCAAAATTAAAGAAAATGTAAAGGACTTGTTTCAACACAAGTATCAGATACGGATTTACTTAAGTAAATTCTTATTACAAATATCATACACATTCATTGTAACCATTGCTACAATCGAGGCTTCCTTCCCGCACTTCGAATTGAAGCGATGCCACGCGGTTCATACTGCGAAGTGCATAATTTTGCTTTAAGCAGGTAGCTGAATCGTCGATCCAACAATTTCATTTTATTTTCTAGAAAAGTTTCGGATGCATACTCAATTGCGAAATGAGGTTAAAGTCTTCTGGAATGTTGAACTGTGCAGATGGGTGAATACTTCCCGACGTTTCGAATGATCGTAGTGGGTTCATCTTCAGGGTCCAGCAGCCCAGTCCCGCGAAACAACAATTAAATGCTCAATACTTAGCCTATTACAGCGGAATCCACATTAGGAAACTAACAATAATCCCATTCATGAATGGCAATAAACGTACCATAGGACATGAAGGAGCATTTTATATGAAGACGATAATGGATTCCTCGTGATTGCCGTTTTTTTTGCCTTCGCGTTGATTAAAGGCTGATGAGGATCCTACTTTGGTGTCTTCAATTCGTCTGGTAGCCGATGTTTCGAAAGAATACGCGGCCTAAATATTTAGAGTCGTCCCTGTTCTTCCGAAACGTCGCAAACACACCCTAATATCACACGGGGCCAACATCTAAAACTAGGACCGATTTTCAGAAAGTCTTCGGAAAAACTGCGCTACTAATTCTCCCGCCTTATAAATAACGACAAAGGTTGACATCTTTACCTGCTACCGTAATTCGTCTTTGTTCAAAATGGAGGGGGCAGTTGCATTCATCTCCAATGGCAGTGCCCTGCCGCTTGTCTGGAGAAGTTCAGCTGGGATTAAATCGATACCTGAGCACTTAAAAGGTTTCACTTTTCAAGTGACGGCGTCAACTCCATTGCAGTTTCCTTCTGGCGTTAGATTTTAGGTAGGGTGTAACTCAAATCGTCTAAATTTATCAACTACATTCATGTCTTAATTCACTATAGAACCTGAAGGTTTTTTTACAACAAGCAACGTCTCAGGTCTATAATCGAATATAGCGATAGCTAGCGAATTACGAGGTAATAATTTTAAATCACAAGAAGCCACATAATAATAATTATTATATATATTATTGATATTTCGACCAAATAAATCAAAGCCCTTATACTTGTTGAGAAGAAAAGCCACTTTCCCTACAAAATATTTAGAGCGAAGATGTACAGTGTTTGTTAATATCAATAATACTACAGATAGATACGATGACGACAGCCAGTCAGTCATTTAGGTATTTTACTTTTTTGATAGTCAGTTAGTTTGCTTGCTTGTTTGTGGGAAAAATGCAAGATTTTCTTAATGTCAAAGCAAGTGGTATACACACAAAGTTAACATTGTGCTTAATGCATTAGAAGGTCTGATTCTCTGCAGACAAAACTGCACAACCTTCAACACTAGTCTATGCCCTAGCATTTTATGAACTCTGATGGCAATGACTGACGAACCTGACATTGGCAGTACGTGCACTACAGTCTCTTGATACGGCAAGGCAGCTATCGATATGTGTGGGTATGATACTGTGTGGCAAACTGGTGTGTCTTGGACACTTCACGTTTGAACACTACTCTCGCATCGTAGCTGCACTATGAATATTTAGGCAGAGCAGCACTATGCTGAAGCACGCCAGCTCTGCGGTGTGCTTGGCAGAACAGACACACACAAAGCACAACAAATTAAAATTAGGGAACACATACCCACCCTCATATCTCGACTCAGTTAAGTATAACGTAATTAAATTTCTAGTTTATTTAACGACATGTCATCTACTGAGATTATATAATGCTTCACGTACAATCGAACACAAAATAATCAACCTATTCATTTTCATTTTCTGTGGCGTTACAGTCCAACACGGAACTAGGCTGCCTCGTTGTTGAGGTTTCTAGATCACACACAAACACACACACACACACACACACGGAGGATAGGGCTCCTCTGAACAAGAGATCAGCCCGTCGCAGAAGCCGCTAGCTACACAACACACAACAAACACAAGAGACGAACATCCATTTCCTCAGCGGGAAACGAACCCGCGATTCCAGCAATCAAGCGGCCGTAAACCTAGGCCTTAGACCGCACAGCCACCGGGATCTACATTCAAACTTTTTTCCCTTGTGGGGCTGCGGTCCAACGCCGGCCAGGGCCTCCTCAATCATGAGGTTTACAGATCACACACAACGACAAGCCACAGTAAGTAGGACTCCTCTGGACGAGTGACCAGCTCGTTGCAAAGACCCCTACCTGACAACACAAAACACTTACAAGAGAGAGAGACATTCATGCCCCCGGCGGGATTCAAACCCACAGTCTCAGCAGACAAGCAGCCTTAGACCGCGCGGCCACTGGGACCGGCAATCAACCAACAAGCGACCACAATACTTGTTTCACGCATTACTGTCTTTTTTTTTTTTTAGGTAATCTATAAAATGCATATTGCGAAATGTATTGAGGCCTTCGTGCATTCGTCCACACCGCCCCGGGGCCCTCCCAACCTCCTATACCGGATAATTCCCGGAGGTAAAGCGGCCAGGGCGTGGCGTTAATGACCTACCCCCACATCTAACGCCGAGGTTAAAGAAAGAGTAAAGTTATACATCTACCCCTCTGTGCTTTCATGGCGGTCGATAGGGTGAACTTTACCTGCACCTGTATGTCAGGCCTTCATGTAAAGCTGCACTCTGCCTTGTCGTTTTATTAATAACTTTTTTATCTGACAAAAGGCTTCCTCCCAAAAAGCCTTATTGTCGGACGGGGATGTTTACATAGACAGTTTGTCTGGCGTGCGCCTTGTATTGCGGAAATACACGGCAAACATTTGAAAATTAGTGTTACTTACAAACAGCAGACAATTCTTGCGTGTTTATTTTAGCCACGGAACTTGCGATTTACTTGCATGAGGAAACATTTTGCCGATAATTGTTAAAAACAGTTCGTTTGTTAAATTAATGCTTACCTTTAGATATACGTCCTTGTGTTGACGATGGACACTACGTGGCTCAATGAGGACGACTTTCTGGCGCCTTATTTCCGACGGAAGTAGTTAAATGTTAAACGGAAATTTTTTACTACTTACGAACTGCTTGCACATTGTATTTTGATCGATAGCAGGATGTGAAATCCATTAACTAACATCCGGGCACACGTGCAGATATTAATTAAGGTTTATGACCCAATGTTTAAAAATGCATTAAGACAAAGCAGGATGTAAATAACATCTAAGTAACACGTCCGCAAAAATTCATTAAAGTTTATAATCCAATGTTTAAAAATGCATTAAGAAAATAAATACTGTAGTTTACTGTTGCGCTATATATTGCAACTTCTCAACCATAGTTGGATATTTTACGCTGCGCTACGCTTGTAAGAAGCTGCAGCTCTACGAAGCAAGTGCTTTTGTACAAATTTACATATTTGTGTTAATAAGTACAAGTAATTTTATTTGTGTTTTTTACAAAGCAAGTGTTTGTGTTACATGCAATTAAACGCTAATTGAAAGTAAACGCGCTACAAATGTTTGCAGTGTATTTCCGCAATACAAGGCGCACGCCAGATATACTGTCTACCTACACATCCCCTTCCGACAATAAGGCTTTTAGGACGTCTCTTGTTAGATAAACTGCTCGCCCCGTGCATCATTTCTGACCCATTTTTTCAGGTGTTTTTAAATAAATAAATAAATCAGAGTGATCTTACAGACATATTACCAGCCTGATTACATCAGATACGAAATATTAACTGAAGGCCACAGATGTATATGTAACAGAGAAAGTTGGCCCTGTACATAATATACAGGGTGTCCCAAAACCTATGTCACAAAATTCTCCTGGTTATTCCCCACCCCTAATTAAACAAAAACGTTCTTATCAACATGGGTCCAAAAGTGAAGAGTTCCGAGATATCCACTGCTGTGTAGAAATCCGAGAAATGCTGTGATCAGCAAGAAACACGCTACTATGAGTAATGCTTAGCGTACGAAAGGGTATGCAATAACTCGTATACAGTGAGTAGTGCGGGAATTTTTGGAACGACTGACGCAAGACATCTTGCTTTATGTGCTTGATGATGTTCCCTTGCAGTTGCGAGTAGGCATGTGGTTCACGCATGATGGGGATCCACCACATTTCAGCCGCATAGCACGTCAGTACCTGAATGACCATTTCCCTGGGAAGTGGATCGGGAGTAACGGGCCAGTAGAGTGGCCCCCTCTTTCCCCGGATCTCAATCCTATCGATTTCTAGCTTTGGGGCCACGTTAAAAGTGAAGTTTACTCAACACCCGTTACCAACGTTGACGAGTTATGGGAACGTATCGTAGCTACATTTGGTGCTATCAGGAACCGACCAGGTCAGCTGGAACGCGTCAGGGAATCCATGATGCGACGTCTGAACGGATGTGTTGTGGCAAATGGTCAGCACTTCGAACATCTTATGTAATACCTCAAAGGATACCCGCACATGAACGTAAGTGGATATCTCGGAACCTTTTCACTTTTGGACCCATGTTGATAGGAACTTTTTTGCTTAATTAGAGGTGGGGAATAACCAGGAGAAGTCTGTGACATAAGTTTTGGGACATCTGTATAGATGTGAATCCCGCTCATTCCTAACGTCAGCATTAGCCTCAAATCCCGTACTCTCCACACATGTTAACTGTAAGAACTAATGCTAAGCTTTGTTCTAAACGTTAAAGCTGTGTCCAAAATTATTAGCATACATAAAAATTAACACAAGCAATATTCGCTAGCGTAAAAACAGCACAAAAAACGCAATATTTTTTATTATTACAACTGCGCAAAGCAGTATGAACGGCTCACACAGCCAGCTTCTGTCTGACTAAAAAATAAGGAACACGCAAATTAACAATTACTTCATTATATAAAGTTTTACAAATTAATATAAACACAACATTATGGTGTTATATTCATCGGCTGTCGTCACATTTAAAGGCACAGTCTAAATCTGTAAAGCCACCCTTCGTCCTAATTCATTTCAGTTTAAGCAAAATCAAGTTGTTAACTAAAATGTCTATTTTCAAGCTATAAATCTATTCTCGAGGACAGTGCCTGTTATAGTTCAATAACGATAACTTCGTCTTGTGTTCTTTTCATCCACCGTCGCCTTCCATCCTATTTATGTTACTTTTTCAAGTAACATAGCTTCTAACACAATTTCATAAAAGCCGTGTGTAAAAAACAAAATGTATACGCAATTACAAGCCATTTCCCATTGCCAGCAGGGTTAAAAATTTCCTTTTTTGAAACTATCCAGACCAGCGTTCGCGAGCACCCAGGCTCCTACACGGGGGGCACAAAGAGCTACTTCATCCCGACGCACAGAGGCTGGCACGTGAAGTAACCAACTCACCTCCATACAATGCCGAGCTTATAAATGCATGGAGCTACGCCTCCATTCTCGGTGTGCCTTTATGACGTGGAGCTTAAAGAAGTATAGGAACAATTTTGCATTCTCTCAAACGGGTTTCAGGGACGCTGCAAGACAAACTAACAGCCCGCTTCCAAAGAACCTATCCTTACAGGAACACCAAGCATTACAACACTACGGAGATGTCTTTTCCCTGAATGTTTTTGTCTGTCTAGGTATGTACTGGTGTCGTGTGCACCCTCATCATACAAGATTAGGAACTGCATTTTTTTCATCACATGTGTACCCTGATTAATCCATTGGGAAAGGGGCTCAGATGTAGCTTATATAGTTCGCTAGAAATGTTATGTTTAAACCCTCACAGGAGAAGGATGGGGTTGTCATCCCGTCAAATCCCCAAAGGAAGAATGAAAGTAAAATCTGTTGTGTGGCATTTAATGAACTGTGGGTATACTACATATATCAGCTTATCTAGAGCTTATACGATTACATATTTTGGCACAATTTAAAGCATCACGGGCATATCTGCTCCTTCAATGGCGACTGAAACAAAGGGACTGCTGTTGGTGAGGGTGCTAATGTCTAGTCATGTGACGAATCATGATACTGAATGTCGGACTGACCTTCCTTCCCATTACATCGCCTTGATAGCAATGAATGTAGCAAGATACACGTTCTTAGGCCTGCAACGGCGGTAACTTCCCAGCGGCACGGCCTGTTTGTGACTCCATTATCAGCAACGCAATGACAGCCCTAACGCTGCAGATATGGGAACACACAGTCAAAAATTATTTTTACAATATCTCGGTGCCATATTTGTCGTTTAAAAATTCCTAATAATTAGGGCTTTAATTTGTAAAAAAACTAAGGAATTTCTTTATAAATTAGCAATAATATTAACATTATCCGAACCTCTCTCCTAACTTGAAACCATATAAGCAACGCAAACTGAAGAAGAATTTGTACTACAATTCTCCTCACTCAATACGTAACCACACGTAGCCTCTACACAGAACTGCAGTACATATTCTAAGTCAATGCGCAGATTGCTGCGTATTTAAACCGACGCAGGATATCCCACAGCTTATACGAGCAGAAGGTAGAAACTTTGTGTGATGGTGTCAAAATACGCATAATGCACGCTACCAAGTTAAGGGCCCCATACACTCTAAGTTAAACTGTGCAAAAAACTGCACGAAAAACTGAATTGAATGTTCTCGGGCACAGTTCAGGTTTCCCATCAAGTCTGTCAATTTTTTTGTCAGTTCTATAATGCCTATTTTCTGTGTTCCAAAGTTCAGGTAACAATCTGTACGCTTCAATGACGCAAGGGTCGCCTTCCTTTTATTCACTTTGGAAGGTTGGGTGCCTTGCGATGATGCCATCGTGATGTCGGCAGGCAAACTGAGGAAACTGTGGGATTCCCTGAGTGAACTGCGCAATTCTCTATGTGAAAGGCGACTAAAAAAGACAGTTCTGTGGCCTGCGCTATTGCCCGTCAAAACTACGCAGTTTACTCAGTTTTTCCGTCAGGTATGACGTCACTCAGTAAAATCGCTCAGTTAAACTGACAGTGTCTAACGCCCTTTAGGAACATTCCATATTTAGTGTTACAATACAAGCAGGTCCAGATCTTAGAGACGGGTCGTTTTATGCATGGAAGTGTACACGGTTGCCTTTTCAACAGGAAAAACTATTGTCATTTTTATCAAAATGGTCAGTGATCTAGAATTCTAAATTTTTTTTTGTCAAAATCAGCAAGGATTTTTACGTTCCGAGCATGAGGAAAGGAGCTGATCCCTCTAGCCTCTCGTGTTTTCACGTATCGTAATTGTGTTCCACCCTTTTGAAATGCGTGATTTTAGAAACAGGTTGCAAACTATTTCTAAAACTTTACACATGCCATTTGACAAAAACAAAATATTTATTTATTAAGGCCTACATATTTACTTGAGCCGAAGTGGTGTACTCGGTGTAGCGATTAGGTACAAGCTGGAAGGTCCGGAGTACATATTGCCCGGAATTTCTAGTTCCAGAATATACATGCCTATGCCTAGTCAGTTCTTCTTCTGCGGTTAGTTACATGATTATTGTGTACCGTTGTTTATAAATTTAAGGGTTTTTTTGCAATTAAGGCTGTTGCTTAAGGGCAAATCGTTTTCAGTAACAAAAAGCATAAAAAACTACGCTAGTTGTATTTAATAAAATACGCCATCGTCTCACTTCGTTCACGCTCAGCCCTACCGTAGTAAACATAATGTCTACTTCAATTGTCAATAAGTTAAATTACTGTTCAATTAAAAGTTAAACATTAGGCTAAAAGCACGCCGGCATTAAAATTTTCGCATACATCTGTGCTAAAACACTGTAATAAATAAAAATTATTACAAAAGGTGCATACAAAATTGTTTTAAAGTTTCAAGGAACGCAAAAAGTATGCAAAACATTAAGCAAACATGGGCTAGTTAGTCTATAGTCGGGTGTCAGTAGTTAAATTTAAATGTGTTTAAGGAATTTTATTTTGAAACTTTTAAGCTAATGTGCAGAAACGTGTTTAATAAAATAAGAACTGTGTAATTTTTGTAAGTACAAAACAAAATTGTGCTTTAAAAATTTTAAGTGTGTGTGGGGCTGCGTAATGTTTTCACACCAGCCAGCTGTGTCTGGGTAGTTTGCCGAAGGCTTTCAAACCCTGCTGCAAGGGCCTATCTGCAACGGTCAGTGGCCCTTCGCCACTGCTTCCCGTTCGTGCAAGTATACAACCCCTCAATGCATTTCGCGTAAGTATTTTCTTTCCAAGTTACATAGTTAGTCACACAAACAAACGTGTGTATTCAATTTTAAACACGCCAAACCACAGTGATTACTAATTTATAAGTGTTTAAACAAACTGTGTTTTTAAAATATAAAGTACGGTAATCAATAACTATTGTTACGCAAAAGAAAATTGTGTGTTAAATGTGTGTGGTGTTAGAACTCAGCTATGTACTGTACACCGATACTAGCTTCAGGATAACCCTCCCTCGCTGCAAGTTAATACCTGCGGAAGGGGGGTAAAGTCCTTCAAGGCTACTGCAGGTAATGCGCCGGTCATTCACCCTCCCGCTTTCTGTAGCTCGTAACCCCTAATAGGTTTGTGTTTGTATACAAATACATTTCAAGTCTGCGTATAAAAATACTATTTTCAGTTATCTTGTACTAAATAATTATACGCTGTTAAAACTTATTTATCTTCTCTCTCTTTATTATATAGTGTTTTCACAAGCGCGTAAATTATATTAGCGGGTATTTTAATGCAATTGTAAAAACAAGCTTGCCGCCAAACAACACTGCTAATTAATAATTAAAAACTAAGTGTATAGCAAAAATTGTATTTTTAATAAATAACCTACATTGTATATATCTGTAAATATAAAAAAGTGTCTATTTATTTATTATCCTTATTACAATAACATATATTCCTAGGGTGGGTTTGTTGTAGGAGACCCCGGGGCTTTCCTTAAAAAGGGATTCGAACCTAGAGTCTTAAACTAGCGATATATTCAGAAATAACAATTTTAAAACTAGCGCGCCATAATGTAAAATGGATTTTAAACTTAGTTTATAATTACTGCGCTAGTAGCCATATTTAAAAAAAAATTAAAAATAGCGCACGTCCGCCATATTGTAAAATTTCGGATTTTAAAGTTAGGTTAACAACAATTTAAAAATGGTGCCTATTCAAAATGGCTACCTAGTCTAAATAGGCGTCAAGCAGTCTGGCCCTCATGGCACCACGCTGTTTGGCCCCGAAATTAATTTGAATATTAATTGCATCAATCAAAATAATCTGCATATTAATTAGGTCGATTGCCTATCAATTTAATAATCCGCGTATCGATCACACAATTTGCGTATTAATCAAAGTCATTTGCATATTAATCAGCTAATTCGCATATCAAATAGTTACGGTCACTTGTCGGTATCAAAGAGTTATGTGACGTCTTCATAAAAGGGGGGAGCCGGTATACCTGGTTACTTACTACTCAGGTATCAATGTTTTAGAAGAGTTGCTGTTTCCAGAATAGTTCAAAAAGGGAACTGTACACCAGTCTAAATAGCGCCATATCCCAGAACACTGATATCTTCAAAATAAATCCTATTGCGGCCAACTTTTCCCTAAATGACGTACGCAGTATCTGCAAAACAATCTCTTACAAAAGTTTCCTACTCTCAGTCGCTGTAAGGATTTTATTTTTATTCTCTACAGAAATGTATTTGACATTAACCAATCAGCCCAGCAGCTTCGCTCAGGCTATCGATTGCGAAACCCCACAGGAATACGTCACTGCGTGGGAAGCTGCAACATTTCCAAATTTACGTCATTTTAATTCCATTTGCCTCTCTACCAGTCATGCTTCCAATGCCAAAAACGTGGCCCACGTGTCGCAAGTAATCGAATGTCATCTCGATGGAGCCAAGAGCATGTTCTGGTTATTAAAATTGCTATTCACTTACGACCTTATACAAATCCTAAGCGGGTTTCTTCCAATCAATTAATGGTCGTTTCCTCCGCATTAAACCCACTGCTGTTTATTTTCAAACTCCTCAGAAAATAGTGACGGGGAAAAATCATCAGCTGACAATCCATACAAACGACGCTCATCTGAAAAATATATAAGTTTATTTCCAACCCCATTGACAATAAGAAACATCAGTTACGAAGCCAATTCACCAAATAAACATCCAGGAAAAACATCGTGGCTTATTCCAAGAACCAAATGAAATTCTCTAGGAAAAATATCAAGTACCTTAATTTTAAACCAGATGGCATGTGCGGTATACGAACACTACTGACGATTAAAATATTACTGACCTCTTTGGAAAAACATGCGTAGCTGGGAGGATAATACTAAAATGGTTCTTGGAGACTGTATGTGAGAGTGTAAACGGGAATCGCCTGACTCAGGATTGGTTTACTAAAGGTTATCCGTACAATGTTAACCAGCAGGATGCACTACTTACATTCAATCTGTTTCAATAATTAACCTCTACATGTTTCGAGCAGGCTTACCGCTCATCATCAGGAGGTACTACTCTGTATATACAGCAACTGGCATATGTCATGCGTTTATGCTGATTGGCAGTTGCTGCCAACAGCCAGTCAACACAAAAGCATGACATACTCCAACTGCTGTATATACCGAGTAGTACCTCCTGATGATGAGCAGTAAGCCTGCTCGAAACATGTAGAGGTTAATTAATTAAATAAATTGAAAGCAAACAGTGCATCCTGTTGGTTCATACTGCACGGATATATCACGATATATCACGATATATCACGATATATCACGATACACGGTCAACAAAACATTAAATTTACTAAAGGTTTTTTAAATAAGTTTATAAATTGTCGGGTTCCAGGAAAATGGTAAGGAGCATGCTACCGCTCAGCAACATTAACGTTTGAAGAAAGGTCCCAGATACTAACTATAGGAAACTCGTGCTATGTTTGTTCCGATTTCTAAATTTGCCGGTTGTGATTACCTTCTTGGAGCTTCTCCTCTCTCGTCTTCATCCTGTTTGATTCGTACATCTATGAGTCTACGCCCAGCCTACTGTAAAATGGGTACTGGGTCTCTTTGCTGAAGATAATGCGACCGGGGCGTGGCGTTGACCACTCACCCCATCTAATGCCGAGGTTAAACAAAGAGTAGAGATATTACTCTACTCCCTGTCTGGGCCTTACAGCCTGTTCTAAGGTGAACTTTACATTATGAGTCATCTCCTTCATACACTATCAGAATAAGTAATTTGCTAACACAAAGTAGGTGGAAAAGAATAATTTCGGGAAAGAAGGATTGACATTCACGTTAAGGGTACAATAAATTCTGTTGGTGTATATAATTAAATGTTGTTTTATTTTACTCATTTACAAGAAAACGACGTCAGAATCTAGCCATAACGCTAGAATAAGTCAGTCTGGTGGTATTAAACAAAGTGTGACTATCGGTATATAAGAATTCTCCTCTTATCCAGGGAAGTGTTATGATTATTTCACATCTTCACGGATTCGCATCCATGGTAACTGCTAACACCTACACGTTTGTTAGCCTCCTAACACAGCACGAAGCCAACGTGACCTTTACACTCTGTCTTTACTCTCATTATCAGTGAGTTCTTACATGCAAGTACAGGCAGCACTGACACGCGAGGTGTTACTGGTGTTCCAGTTAGCGGCGCCATTGCAAGACTGCGAACATCGACTATCAGCTGCGGCATGTCTGTAAGTCCGTTTGTCTGTCTGTCCGCAAAGAACAACTCGGCTCCACCTGGACGGATTATCATTAAAATTTAATATTTCATGATTTCTCAAAAATCTGTCGAGAAAATTCAATATCATTAAAATCTGACAAGAATAATAGGTACTTTACATGAAGACCTACGTACATTTATGATAATATATCGATAAATTCTTCTTAAAACGAGAAATGTTTCAGACAAATTTGAAAATCAAAACACAATTTTGTATCCAATAATATTTTTCCGAAAAGAGAGTCGTGTATGAGGTAATGTGGGAAAATATGGAACAGCCAGACAAGCCACAGATGACAATATAGCACTGCGCAGAAAAGATGCGATTTGCATGTCGGATAACTACGGCAAAAAACAGACACACACTAGCAATATTTAATAGTTACTGCTATTTCGTAGTTAAGCAAGCAACACGTACATTGGTTGTGGTTATTTTTTCTGGCACAACAGCCCAACTCGGGCCTAGGCCGCCTCGATGTTGAGGTTTCTAATCACACACACACACACACACACACACACACACACACACACACACTGTAGGACTCCTCTGTACGAGTTATCAGCCCATCACAGAGACCGCTACCTACACAACACGTGACTGACACAAGGGACGAACATCCATGTCCTCAGCGGGATTCCAACCCGCGATCCCAGTAATTGAGCGTCCGCAGTCCTACGTAAAGCGCAAGGCCACCGGGATCGGCTAACAATTACTTCACGGTAGTTCAATAATACAGCAAACGTACTAGGTAAATGTTTTTCGGTGTTATCAAGCTCTCAAAAATTTAGGGAAAGAATATAACTGACATTTAACCATTTGTTACCAATTTTAATAAATATTCAGTTTATCATATTTCTTCGCTGGCTTCATTGGCATAATTTTTCATCCTTCGAGGGTTTGTTGCTCTTTTCAGATTTAATACCTGAAAATGAAGTTTTCTAGTTGTTTAGTGGAGTGATCAACAGCTTCTTTTTAACTTTCTTCTATAACCATTAGGAGTAAGAGGCTTTTCGGTGTTCATTTCGCGCCATCTTCAGTGACTCTGTACGTTACCCTAGTTAGTAGGAGTCTCGCAATATTATATTTACATTATCAGTTAAACCCTTTTGATATTTTGGTGGTTTGCCCTGAATTATATTTTTGATTCTATGATTCATAAAAATATTACAGATTTTGAAACCAGTGAACTACTTAAATTGAAGCAGAATATTAAACAAGGGAGTCATACGTTGATTTACAGAGGTGTTGTTGGCGCTGTGACCGCCTCTGTGGTCTAGTGGTCAGAATTTCTGGCTACAGATACAGAGGTCCCGGGTTCGATCCCCGGCGCCACCAGATTTTCTGAGTAGTAGTGGGTCTGGAACGGGGTCCACTCAGCCTCGTGAGGTCAATTGAGGAGCTACTTGAAT
>Ga0123354_10002582_pt1 | contig 24133 bp, 15 predicted proteins | sample TergutLab28metaG_2_FD_97872 | JGI IMG/M metagenome (GOLD analysis project Ga0123354, IMG submission 97872) | Labiotermes labralis P4 segment gut microbial communities from Petit-Saut dam, French Guiana - Lab288 P4 | ecosystem: Host-associated > Arthropoda: Insects > Digestive system > Gut ... | reverse complement strand
GCTTAAACACAGCCTACAAATAACAATAACTCTGTAGATATTAACTTTTCTAAAAGCTCTAGCAAATAAGTAATCCACATGTAAACACTATGGGATCCCAAAGTGGACAAAGCATCTGGTAAATTAACTGTAGGGGCCTGAAGATGACTAACATCTAGTCGAAACATGTAGCCATACTATAGAATAAACACATTGTGCTGGCGTACGTTTGTGTAATACTTATTGAGTAAGTAACTGACCGGATGTCAAATCACGTTTCTGAAGTAATTTATTTCATGTCTCAAACATGCATGCCAACTGGTAAAGAAATTATAAAGTAATTATTAATTATTAAAAAGTTTTAGATATTTCGTGCCTGACGATTTTTTCAGTTCGTCTTCTGAGCACTGAGACATCCGTCAACTTTCAAACTGCGTCACCAATGCCCTGAAATCGGTTGCACCCGCCGACCACAATGAACGACGACGAATGAAGTCCGCTAAAATGTTATGTCAGGAAGCCTTTGAATTATTGACTGTATCAGAAGTTGCACTGTATTGCTGCAGGATTCTGTATTATTTTCCCTAACCTCCCAAGTTTCTAAACTATGGTGGGAGATCTTGTTTATTAATTTCTTCCGAATAGAAGGTGGTTCCGAATATTCTCAGTCGACAGCACATACTACTTCAACTTTTACTGCTCTTTATCAGTACCTGTTACTTTATATAATTGCGTTTTCTTTTAAATAAAACCATTCTTGATATAAATAAGATAACAAGGAACCGGCTTTACCACTGGCTACTTTACAAAGCCGGTTACAAAACTGTAAGTGTGCAACGCAGTGTGTCGCCTGGTATTCTTCACAACTCTAAATAAATGTGGATGTAAACTAAGTAATTTTTTGGCTGCTTGTACAATGACTTTGAAACGCGGGTTTAATCTTGTTATCGTCTAAAGGAATTTCGCGTCCATGATTCTCAACACACTTCATTATCATAAACGTTTCTTCAGGAAAAGAGCGCTGTGTTCTCACTCGTTTTTACTTTAATAAGAAACATGTTTTTCGAAAAATTTTCAACAGTCCATTTATTGTTTTTGTGGGAGGTGAAACACGGGGAACCTCCTTCCAAATGGCTTCAATTTTATGGGGTTATTTTCTTATACAAGTCCGCACAACAAAATCCCTGGAATTATGTATATCTAACATTCACTAACAACAACAACAACAATCACAATAACAATGTTAAATTGCACTTCGTATTCACGAATAAAACACGTTACGTCTGTTATGTGCTCCTCCTTACAAACTTGAGTGTGTGCCTAGGCCAAAAGTACTGCGATAAAACATCTGGAGATCAGTCATACAATGCGCGATAAACTTGTAACAACGAGAGCAAATACACGATAAAGATGCTATGGTTACATGCAATTTTCGAATTTAATTGAAGCTAGTTAAGCTTAAGTTTCTTTACGTTAATTTAGGTTTAGTTTCGTTACAAAATTCCATATACGTCCTTCATATGTTTTATACTATCAGAAAGAAAATAGCATAAATAAACGGGTTAAAGATTTTCATTGAAATGCGCTGATAACATAGTTTCGAATGGATTAAAAACAGCAATATGAAAGGTGGGTGTCGTGGGCTATTATCGTGCATTATCCAGTCATGTCATAGCTCAGGTGGTCAGAAGAAGGTTTATAACTGTGTAGTCCCAGCTTAAACCCACGTCACTCTATTCGAATATGTAGTGGAAAAAGAAGTACGGTCAGGTTTCTGTCTCAGAACTTCATTTTCTCCTATGAATTATTATTAAACTAATTTAATTTATGTATAATTTGGGAATGGTCAAGGACAGCGTAAGAGATCACAGTTTCACAAAGTTAGTATCTCAACCCACCCCAATGAAATACAGAACGTCACTTGACGCATGCCTGCAAAAAGAAAATTAGTTAAACTCTGAAATGCTGCGTTTGTTATAGCCAGGTTCTGGATCCAGAAACAAAGCTTCATTTTTTTATTTATTAACCAGGATACAATTTACCCTAATACATTATATTTGTACTTTAGGAAAAATGTCTTTTATATAATAGCCAATTTTATTTGTATACAAAAATAAATACAACCAAAGGCTGGCTCAGAGGAAGTCTGCGTCTGCATAGCAATTCGACTTGTTTTGTATATTTCTCTAGAGCTTCATGAAATCCTTCGGGCTACGGACCAGATTTTACGAACACCCTCATTCCTTCCTATTTAAAATTCAAGTTTAAAAGCATCTGAAACAAAACGTGACTTATTTTGTCTGTATTCGCTATTGAACCGTTCTGTCACCATCTGCAGGCAAAACTGAAAACTTCAAAACAAACACGTAAATTTTACAAAACAGAAAACAAGAGACATTTCATTATGTATAATGGCTTAGCGAGGGAACTCTTCTTCAAACACCGTGTTTAATTATTTGGAAACGTTTTCAAGGAGTGATTTCGAACTGTTTGGTAGGAAACTGTAAATGAAGTTGCACCACAACAGAACCCTCTAGCTAACAACTTCGTCTTCGAAAGATTCTAGAAACAGTCTCTGTTTACTTTACACCTGGGACTAGGCTTAGGAGTCCTGCAGCACAACTGAACTCATTGTGTTAATATAAATCAAGCATATGAAACACTAACTTCATGGTGAATTCAAAGTACTGGCTTAAGCATCTAAGATTTAAAAAACGTTTCTCAGACTTTTTTCAGAAAAGGACCGTGAAGATAAAAATTAATATGGAACAATATTAACGTACGTGCTAAGTTGAAGGTGACATATTCCCTCTTCGACCATACGAAGGCACACAGGGAAAGCAGAAGTATAGTTCCACTCATCCTCAGCTTTGGAACTGGGTAGAAATGAGATTAACATTGCGTCCCGGGCCCTTAAAATCCGGGAAAGAAACAGGTACTCATTGAACAGGTAGCTGGGTCGGCCCCAGAGACGGTCCGGACTTTTGAAGAAAACAACTTCTTTTACCTACAAGGTTTAGAACCCCGGACCGTCCAGCCCGTAGCCTAGTTTCTATTCCAGGTACTCTACTCCAGCTCTCAGTAACGCATTAGAGGGAGTCGAAGTATTCGGAGACGAGTATGTCTCTGTGTCAAATTTTCCACCACACATCCCATGCGGACTGAACTGGAATCTAAAGCGTGCCTCAGCAGTGCTGGCAACTAACAGCCTAAGACATGATACGGCGTTTTGTGTCTCGATATTAATCTAGAAATGTGAGGGAATCCATTTCCAGTAGCAGTCACCACTTTAAAGTCTGGTTAATGCTGTATATGGAGATAATTGCTATTCGTTATGATAGGGGTAAAGAACACACACAAGCACGCTGTAGATAGAATGAAGTGCGTTAATGTTAACCTTTACAGGCACAGTTATTTTTTTCATATTTTTTCCATGTTTCTCAGAATACACATCGAATACATCCTGACAGATATAAATATTAATCTCTTCAATTGAGAAGCAGTGTGTTTTCTGTGGTTAGTATTCAGTATCGTTTCAACTTGCTCACAGAGTGAACTTATGTTTCATACAATTTTCGCAGTAGACAGCGGTGAATGTGTAATAGCATCAACTGGCTGATATTTATAATTGAGACTCAGTGTGTTTACTCTGATTTAATACCTTGTTTTCTAAATATTATTTACATTAACTCCGTGCTTCATAAGACAAAGGGATTAAAATAATCTGAAAAACAACCGATTTACCCATGGAATAGAGAAAGCTATTGGGTTTTAAGAGGAAGAAATTAGACGCAGAATAGAGAGAATTGCAAATTGAGAAACTTCATGATTTGTAAATTTGATATACTATTATTAGGACAAAGAAATAAAGAAAAATGTAATACCTGCAACTTTAAAGCGCATCGGAAATAATAAATGCTAAAAAATTCCTTTAATCTGAGGCTTACTTACAATACACAGCACAATTCGAAAACCGTTATATACAAAATGACCTAAATGTGGTTTTGAAATTTTGAGAACCGTTTCCAACTAATAAGTACACTTTCTGCGGTGTCATATTTTGTAATTTATTGTAATCTTTAAATTTATTACTTTAAATAGTTTCAAATTTTAAACAGAAAATCTTAAAAAAAAAACTTTTCAAAACACTAAATTATATACCTTGAGAATCGTTGGGGGAAAAACGCAATAATCCTAAGATAATAATAATTGATGAAATAAAAATATATACAAAGCAGTATTCAATTACACGAATTACTTGCAGCATAATTTCCACTCTTGTAATTTTCTGGACAATTTCATAACTAGAAGATTCAACAAATTTTTACAGATAATACATATATATTACTAAAATATATGCAACACAGAATAGCAAAGTTCAGCCATATATATGCATAAACAGACCCGGAGCAATTTATTATGTTTGGGTAGTCAGCTTCATGACTCCATCCCCACTTTAGCAAATGCTGCAGTAGCACACCTGATGTGACAGTGACATTGTCGTGATAAACTAAAAATTGTTCTTTCGGATGCACTTTCAATTCAAATTAGGACAAAAAAGATCTTCCTCTTTACTTTATCCCCTTTAAATAATTTTACAATTGTGTCAAAAAGAAATTTTATAAAAGATATTTCCGTTAGGCTATTCTTCTCTATCTTCTTATGAGTTTCTTACGAACGGAACAAACGGAATGATTTTTAATTCTTCTCCCCTACAACACACAGGGTAATTACCCGTTTGATAGCTTAAGAAAAATGTTGAAAAAATATGGACTTAGCGGTGAATAAATGAAGAAACTAAGGAATTAGGAAAAGAAAAGTGTAAACGAAGGAAAAGAATAGAGTAGGTAAATGAAGGAGGAAATTGGAAACTTTTTGTGGGTGTCAAGTTCTTTGTGCGGAAGTGGATAAAGAGAGACAGACAGAAACAGACGCAGGCATAGCGCCGTTACTAGCTGTCAGACTCCTGAATTAATGAACATCAAGTAGAACCGTTAATTATTATTGTGTGTGTCCTCCAGAGATTCCAAACAGAGAATGGAGCTGAAACCAGACAAAAGCATAACGTTCGCAAGTTGTTGGTAGGGGAGAGACACAAAACTTATCAAAGCAGAGGGCAGAAATGTTCGGAGAAGTTCAAAATCCTGGGTTTGCGTCTTGGTTGCATTCCAAACAGTAAAAGGAATTTAATATTTTATAATGTATGTTTTTTCGTGGGGATAAAGACAGAGATTTGTTTGAAATAATTGACCCGAAACGATAAATTGAATAATGTTAAGAAAATTAAATTCAGTTTCTATACCAAAGAAACCATTTTGCATCACTGGTGCCACTATAAATCGGTTACCGCTGTGTAAAGAAATAATTGCTGATTATTGTAATAATCACGCGTAGTCTTTAAATATCCTCTGTTTGTGTGTGTGTGTGTGTGTGTGTGTGTGTGTATGTATATATGTATGTGTGTGTGTGTGTGTGTGTTAAATGAAGTTTCTTACTGTTACAACTACAGCACTTATTTAACGCTTTCTTTAGAGGCTTAGGAACGATAATGCAGATGTTACGTAATGGTCCATGTAACATGCATTATTTATCAAATATCAGTACTGTGTTGAAATCAAGGACGTTGAGACAGGCGGGTCATGTAGCAAGTACGATCGTATAAGATGAACAAAAGTAACAATAAAAAATCTGAAAATGAAATGGAACTTGGGAAAGCTTTACGTGAGGCGGCAATATGAAAGACATATGTCATAGATATAGGGAATGAGGTAGTTCACTGGATTCATATGTACGTGTATAGGTTTTTGCATCTAAGTGGGTGAGGTATAATTTTTTGGAATGTTACACGGCATCACGGGGTATTTGACTTTCCAAATTTCGAGACCTTGATTCGTCGGGAACCAAATATAAACGCAGCGTAACACACCAGAAGAATTGATACTTCGAGATTTATCTGGCTCAAAATAAGGTCCTTTCGAGAGTTCTTGTGAACATGGTAATCTACATATGGATTCAATAACAGGTGGAAAATTTCTCGAAGAGCTGAGTAATTGTTAGCTTCAGGAGACAAACTGGGTACTATGGAGTGAAATAGTCACTTTGGTATCAATTTATTTCTCGTTGGATCGTCGGGTTTTGAGATTCTCAAACCTGTGTGGAAAACTACGCAGGCTGTGTTGATAGACAGATATTAATATTTCGGAAAAAATCAGCACATTTGTGTTTCTCTCCAACGTTACGAAAGACGTAAAGTTTTCACGGCGAATAAATTTACCAATACTCATCAGGGTCGCTGTCATCGAAGAAAGATTAAAATCTTTCCTCGATGACAGCGACCGTGATGATGGAGATTCAGCAGGCTCGCGGAATCCAAATTTGATGCAATCGGTAGTATTCCTTGGGCAGAAAGGTGGTCCATTGCTAGACACATACCTACAAATAAAAAACAAGAACTCGGGCTGAACTCGAGCAAAATTTGGAAAACAGAATCACACAGACCAAACTGTCAGAACTTTTCATGTCTCACCGCGGTTGGTCACTTACGATCACCAAGTCGTTTGGTCAGTCTGTGCGTAATTTAATGACTTTTTTTCTTGAGTCCGCGGTTTTGCCACGTCTTATTGTGGGACTCTGAACTGATTCTGCAGGTCACGTCGGCAAGCAAGCTAGCGACAGAATTTAATTTGGAAGCCCGATCTTTTTTTTTTTGCCTTTTTATAATATTTTCAAAGTAATTTAAAAATGATCCGCTGTTACAATTAGAGCAGCGGGCGATACTGGCGCCAGCAAGGCAGCAGGTGTAAGAGAAACAAATGAAGGTAGAACGCCGCTGTTTAGTAAAATTACGCAACACAGAGAGATGAGATCTGGGATGGGAACTCTACATCCAGCTGTGAGTAGAGTTCATTACACAGCAGCTGAGAAGAAACTGTACCAATTAGCCTATGTGCCACGGAAATATGAAGATTCATACTTTCCCCTATGATACTATAATTTGTGATTTACTTTAAGGTGATAATATTTCTTGAAAATGTGTTATTTTAGTACGCATTAATTGCTACGACCATGTAGGGTTGGTGATAGATAAATTAATGGATATGGAGCACTGGTGTAATATTAATTACAGGAGAAAGCCGAATTACTGGAAGTAAATTTCTCCCAGTGCTTCTTTTTCCACCAAAAATCCTGCAAGGACTTACCTGAGATTGAAACCGGGCTTCCGCGGCGAGAGGACGGCGTCTATTTACTGAGCCACCGCACGGCCGTGACGTGTCTTGTAGATACTGAAGAACTCTACCAGCAAAATACCATGTATAGAGTCTTATGTATGGATAACAGTGAATAATTACTTTGACAAATGTGCTACGAAGTGGCCGTGAACAAATTTAAAGCACAATCCCAGAATTTGTCTCGCTCAAAACAATCGGCGTCCCTCTTCAGATTCAATTCGGTGAACTCAAAAATAAAAATTACCGCTTTAGCAAACATTCTTAATGGGTTGACAATATTGAAGAAGATCTTAGGCAAATAAGGGGTAATTGTGTAAACTGGCTTGAGTTGGGAACTGAGGTTCTCCGGGCAATCCATAACACGATTATTATCTTGCATGACATGATGACGTATACTTTGGTAGATATGCAACAATCTTAGGATCTAAAATGCTGCCTCTATTTTCTCCATCTGCACAGAAACTCAATAGAAACACTGTTTCCATGCCCTAATCAAATGTGTTACTTTACTTAACAAGATAACTTTACGTTCGTCTGGCTCTGGGCATTTTTTTGTGACGATGATTCTAGTCCTGTAAAATGCGTTTTGATAGTATCTCTCTATGTAGGCGATAATATATTCATTTTAGGGGTTGGGAATAAAATTTGTATTTAATTTAATCAAGGGTTTATTAACAGGTTGCGTAAATATAGACTTTTTAAGGAAACATTTGACCATGAAATTAATAATGGTGTTATGGAACAAAATTATCATAATAAATTAATGGAAATAAAAATACATAAAAGTTGTTGAATCTTTTTCAGCGTAACTTCCAGTGTTTTGTGCAATGTAAACTCAAGACATTAAACATTAATTTGGACAAAAGGTTGTGAAGGTTGGAGGTGGGTAGAACTGGCTTAGGATTGTTTCTAATGGCGTGTTTGGTATTGGTGGCGTTGAACCTTCTGATTCTACATTTAGAGAATGAGTTAATTATTAAGATGTGTCTTAATGAACAGGTGGATGAAACTGGCTCAGAATCGTGTCCGAGGGCGGGCTTTGTTATTAGCTGTGTTGAAACTTCGGATTCTACTTCTAGGGTTATTACATGTGTTACCTTATTCCAGTAACAGGATATAACTGTGTCTAAGTCAAACACATGGCACAGTGTGCACGGCCAGCACATCACAGCCTGTATTAGTCACATTTGCAACTCCTTAAAGTCTTGTAACATAATCTTTTGGCGATTATAGTTGCTACAACAGCGATAAATATCCTACAGCTCATTCTTTCAAAAAGACTCAGAACTGAAGCAATAGTGACCTATTTTAAGACCTTCTGTTAGTAGGGGCAAATTTCTAGGCGAATATCCGAGCCCGGAACGTCCGTAAATAAAGTACGTGCCTTAGACACTATTCTGCATTCTACTTTCCGTCTTCCTATGTCCCTCCGGCTTACCCATCAATGTTTCCTTTCTTGTCTTTTCCTATCTATCTATCTATCTATATATCTATATATATCTGTCTGTCTATCTATCTATCTATATCTATCTATCTATCTGCCTGGCTGTCACTTGAATTTCCTGCCTCTTACTCTCCCTCTCTCCCCCTTCCTTTCTTTTTCTTTGGGTATTCATTTGTTTCTATCTTCCTGCTCAGTTTCTTACTTTTGTTTTAACACTTCGAATTTTAAAATTAACCCCAAAAATATAAAAAAACTGAAATCATTATCTCAGGAAACACACAATCTTAATTAAAGAAAACCCAGCCACTTATTGCCGTAACAGAAAATAATCATCGGTTTTTATGAACATACAAGCAATGTACTGAGATGCCAATCGAATTCACATCTTATGGATGTTTAAGAGGCGATGTGTATACACAGTGGAGTCATCACACTGCTGTAACGGGTCCGTTGCAGCCGCTGTCTATTACAAAAGTTCCGATGTCTTCTGTGATTGTTATTCTCAGTCGTGCTCCTCCTTTTACAGTGCCAGTGGCATTACTGTTGCTGCCACTAGCATGTGCAGGGAGTCGTTCCTACATCAATCTTTTGCTTACAAAGAAGTCTGGGGTTTTCGTTTGTGACCGATGTCACAAAGAAAATTGATGTAAATCGCAAAATAAGCATCAATCATTTCATTCATAACATCAGATCTTGGAAGCAAGAGGAATGCACTGGTATTTGACATGCACGTATTAAAAAAGGTTTGTTTACAGAGTCAGACAAACACTGCGTTGCCATGGTCACCGCTCCACAAAGTCCTCTTTTTTTAATTCTCCTCCAGAACACAGTCGGTGATAATGTTACGTTCTTCAGAACAGGGTCGATTTTTACGTGCTAAAAATATATCTGGTTTGTCGCAATATTGAGGAGCCGGGATAGCACAGTTAGGATCGTACTAGGTTACGGGCTGGACGAATTTGGCTTCGAATCGTGGTAAGGGCAAGAGTTTTTCCCCTTTTCCCAAACGCCCAGTCTAACTCTGGGGGCCAACTAACCAATTCAGTGGTTATCAGGGGTCCCTCTGGGGGTAGAGCAGCCGAGGAGCGAGGCTAACCACTTACCTGCATCCAGTGCCCAGTTCAAAAATGAGTCGTGCTATAACTCGAATCCCCCTACATGTCTTCATGGTTGTAACCGTCCAATTCTCAAAGTCGGGAACATGAGCTCCACCCAGGGAATATTACTCGCGGTGGTCACAGGAATTTTTGTTTTTACTAACTAGATTACAACAAGGATATTGGTAGCTTGGAGTCATTGGTTTTATTAACACAGTCACTTAATTCTTACACCTTACTATTCACAATCAATCTACTCGTGTACGGCATTGTTCCAAATTGTACCAACCAATGCACCTATTTTTCTATCGCACTTGTTCCCTTTCAACCTGCTCACACGAGCGTCAGCTAAGAAGTCGCTTTGCTCAGCACTTGCAAGCTTCAAGGCCTCTCCCTATCAAGCCTAACAGCTAGCCGATTGTTCTCTACCGAAAGGGGTATAGAATGTCCCGTTCCCAAAGAGGCAAAGCGGCAGTATCGTGAAACCCTGGCTAAAAGAATGCCGCATCCCTTCGCTTGACAAACACAGTCATAAACTTAATGCCATTAACATTGAAGTCCGCACCTACGAAGTACCAGTGTAGGGCACACAAAAATAAATCCTTTTACTCTGAGTCCCAAACTTTTCTTTATTCTGTCACGAACTTTTGCCTGCTTCTCCGGCAAGCAACCTTTGATCTGGCTTCGAACCAGGATCAACGGTAACATGGTGTGTAGTGGGATATTTCGTTTTTACCTTTCATTTTTGCCTTGTTTTTTGTCTTCTTGCCGATGGATATCTGAAACCAACTCATGCAAGACTTAAGGCTTGGTGGTCAGACTTTTGAACTCCTTTCTAGCGATCCTCCTCGTCGCAGGGAATATGGGGGGAGGGGGGGGGGTTTGGTGACTACAAAGAAGATACGCCAAATCGAAGTTACAGAACGCAACCTCTTTTATTGAAGTCTAACCACTTAATGTTTTTCAGAGCATACACACTTACGTCCTGCTCGCTGCCTTGATTGTTCCGTAGTGCCCCGTGGATAACGCTTTTGCCTCAAACGCCATTTACTCTTTTGGCCAGCTGACAGCCATTCTGTAACACGATTTCCACATACCAGCAACAACGGTTGCTCAGCGGAGACCCCAAGGCAGGAACAGCAGAGTAAGCAGAAAATACGTTGATTTGCCGGCGCAAACCGTAAAAAAAATTATATGAGTTGCAAATAAAACCATTACATCTCAGGGAAGCCTGTTCCCGAGTTCGAATCTGGAACGGACGGCTTCATCCTTGATCTGCTCTAGAGTGAGAAAATATTTCGCGATCTCCCAAAGTACACAACGAATTCATATATGGTAGCTTCAAAATATTTCCGGAAAGACCTTATTTCTGAGCAATAATAAACCGTAAAATCATTTAAGCTGCATTTCCTTCGAAATAATACCCATGTGCCACTACATACACGTACTTCTGCCAATGATTGCAAATGTGTTGGAAACATTCCTGGAACCCATTTTGTGAAAGCAATTTCAGCTCTTCCGTCCCATTCTTAATGATATCACGAGCATCAAAAAAGCGCCGTCCCTTCAATGGCGATTTCATTCGTAGGAATAGGTAAAAATCAGCAGAAGTTAGGTCAGGAATATGGGGGATGCTCCAGTGTTGTCACTTGCTAAGAAATCCTTGACAAAAACCGACCGGTGTGTTGCAGCATTGTCGTGATGTTGAAACCAACTGCTGGTTCTTCATTTTTCGGGGTGTTTCCTTCTGGCCGCATCCCAAAGGCGACGAAGGATGCCAATGTACATTTCTTTATTCACTGTTTTGACTTCACGTATGAACTGATAATAGACAATATCCTGGCAGGAAAAAATATATCCAACATATCGTTTCCTCTGTTCCTATTGACTCTAAATTTTTTGCATAGAGGTTCCTTCAATTCAGTAGACTGCCGCGTTATTTCTGAATCGTAAAAGAAGCGCCATCTTTCATTCCCTGTGATTATGATATTAGGAAACTTGGAGTCTTTATAAGCCACATCTATGAGGTCGCCGGAATTGCTCATTCGTGTTTCTTTTTGTACAGGCGTCAGCATTCGAGATACCAAATGTTGAGTGAGGCGGCTCATGTTCAACACATCATGACGAATACTCTGACAACTCTTACAGAAATTTCAACCTCTGCTAAAGTTTGGTCCACACCTTTCCTTCTGTCACCTCTCACAATCTCTCGCACACGGTCGACCTTTGCTTCATTTGTTGACGCTGATGGGCGACCACTATGCGGATCATCGTCAAAACTCTCGCATCCGTTATGGAAATGTTTATGCCAGTCATACGCCTGAGAATATTTTATTGCTCTCTCATTGTAAGCTTACTGCAACATTGTTGATATTTCCACTTGCGATTTCTGCAGCAAAATAAAAATTTGCTATTTGTACGTTGTTATATTACACACATTTTCAACTCTGACGTAACCTTATACACGCTAAATAACAACTGCTCTTATAACTCTAGAGGTTATGAAATGGTGGAAGCATTACAGTGACGACGTCATGAGTGATACCAACCTATGAGACAGAAATTTCCCAAATGCAGCAATTCTTGTATTTTACAAAACAGAATTCCCATAAATTATAACAGCGAAATCCTGAAACTTTTTAAGCTAGAGTGTATTAAATAAACCCGACAAAAATATAAAACAGTATAACAATATAAAACATATAAGAGCAAAATGAAACTTAAACTTTGAGGTTCCAAAGCGGTTAAGTTCGTGTTGTGGTCCACTGAGCTACAGGAACGTGTATTAGCCTGGAACTTGAATTTAAACCTGAAGAAAGAAACAGTATGTTCCGTCGCAATGTCAGTACCTGCCTACCAGACTGTGTCATAGCCCAAAATGCAACACGAGTATTTATACTTCATCCGGTTTAAGCACGCGTTCAGCTGGAAGAATATAGCTTAATTTCCTACCTCACAGTCAGCACAGTGCGTCAGCCGTATACAGACAAGCCGATTAAATCTGTTTTAGGGGGAAAAAAGCGATGTTAGTTGTGAGAAACACATAAACCCACCATGTGTACAAATATAAAAGTGTTATACGCTATTTATTTAAATGTAATCTAAACTGACTTCAACGCTTCAGAGAGTCATGTTGTACGATTTGACGTTTTAACTAAATCCATACAGTATGACCCAATGTGAAGAATGAGGTAAATGTGAAAAAATTTTTTCCTTCTACGGAACCCGTAGATTCATTACCGCCTTCTGGGAAGCTCCACTACATGTCGTTTGCTTAAGGTCTCTGTTATGTAAGGTCAAATAATGTGACAGACAAATACCATCTCCCTGGATTTACCTGATGCCTCTACCTTCACATTCAAAGACGATTTGTACACTGGAGTTATAAGAAGGGAGCAAACATCTACCAACCTCACATCACCACACCGCAACAGACTGGGAACTTAATACCCAGGCGAGGACCTAAAATTTTATGTAATTTCCTGCAGAGAACCACAGTAACCGAGGTCCAGTTGCCTATAACCAGATAGTACTTGGCTGTGTTGTGTTAGCGGGTAAGTCTATAGAGGTAGGCTAATTGGAATTCGATGTTTGGCGACAGTTGAATTATGTATGCTGCTGGTGAGGGCTGAGACACAGTGTTTGTCGTCGGGAAGGAAGAATGACCACAGATCAACAAATGAAACAATTCTTGAAAAGTGAAGCAAATAATAGGGACAAGAGAAATCACAGAGCAAAATTCTAAAATTCCACCCCATGTTTCAGAGATAAGAAATAAGCATGCATGCATGGAGACGGGTTGATATGGCAATAAGAAATTAGAGTAAATGTTAAAAGAAACTAAGTCTCTCTTTCTTAGCACTGTGAGACGGTGACAGCAGGTTCCTCTGAAACGTAAGTGAATTATTACGGGTACCCGGCGTTACGTCCTACCAGATGATAAAGTTTAATTTCTTCCTTCCCTCTATAGGCGCGTTCGCAAAATTGCGAAAAGCGGCTATTAGCTTCGTCATGTCTGTCTGTTTGTCCATCTATTTTTCCTCATGGAACAACTCGGCTCCCACTGAATGGATGTTCATGAAATTTGATATTTGAATATTTTTCGAAACTCTGTCGAGAAAATTCAAGCTTCATTCAGAATCTGACAATACCGGGTACTTTAAACGAAGAACAATATACATCTTTGATCATATCTCGCTAAATTCTTCTTAGAAGGAAAAGTCTTAGAAAAATATTGTAGAGAAAATCAAAACACATTTTATATTCAAAACTATTTTTCTCAAATTGTGCCATTTATGAGAGATTGTCGAGAAATATTGTAGAGCCTGACAGGCCACAGATGACAATATGACGCATGCACCGTGTCTGCTGGATTCTTAAGGTTAAAAACACACACTCAGAATATGTGCTAATTACTGTTTTCCACTGCAACACTGGTTGCTCGAACGCGCCTCAATGTTACGTTATATGTGCAATGTACAATGTCTGTCTTTGTTCCTTCTTTTCTCTTATAATTTTCATTTTTCATAATCTCGACCCGGACATTATTTGTCATGACAAAAGTGACTTCTGTTTTTCCTCAGGCCTCCCAAGGAAATACAAACTATTCCATATTACGTCACAGCCACTCTTTCCATAATCCTTCACAGTTCATTGTTATACAACAGCCATTCAGCAATACAAGGTAGAGCGGTACAGCAAGTGTCGTTATATAACTCTTGCTTTAAACTCGGGCTCTTTTTTGCTACGTTTTTCCCTTTCTTCTGTGCACATGTAGTATAAATATCCTTCACCAACCCATATTTATTAGTCTCTTTTGTTCCCTTCGTTTCTTAGTTTAATCATGCGATTCGCTCTACTTATCCATCCATCCATCCATCCTTCTGTTTACAATATTTTTCTCATACCTTCAAAATGGAAATTTTACTGCTGTTCCATTTATGACCATCCTCTGTGTTTCGTTTACATACTGCTTTTCCCCTTCCAGAAATTTTCTTGTTATCCATATCCTTTCTCACTCACTTCCATTTAGTGCCGAGGTTATGAATCAGTGGAGCTATACTGCTACTCCCTGTATATGCCTTCACGGCATGGGCAGAGACATCATTATCTTTTCTACTATTCCTTCCCATTCGATTTCGTCTGCTACTCTTCCTATCGTCCCCTTCTTTAACTTTTAATCATCCTTGTATTATTTTCTTTCCCCTCGCTCTTCATTTTATCTCTTTTTCTATATTTCCTCTTTCTCGGTGCTATCTGTACCCTTAGACGTTTTGGCAACAAACTTTAGCATTAATGTGCATGTCTGCCCGCTACTAACATTTGCAAAAGTGTTAGAAGGATTTTCTATAAATGTCATTATGTCCAGGTTTACCAGCAGTGTCTGCGCATTACAATATTAATTAAAACATGACAAAATAATGTACACATTACATAAAGCTTTATACGCATTTCTGAGTGTTTCTCGCTTGTAGTCATCTACAGAGTTGGTGAAAATTTTTTTGAATAAAATCTTCAGTGACATCACCCCTTTGTTTATTTCTTATCATTACAGTGTTATATTAAAGACAAACAAAGCCATATAGACCTAATACATATTCTTTCTTATTCAGCACTACTACATGTTTCGGCTGATGTAGCTAGCTGAAACATGTAATAGTGTTGAATAAAAACCAACATATTAGATCCGCACCGTTGTGTTTGTCGGGTAATATAATGCTTTAAAGGTTTTAAATGAACTTTTCACGTACAAATGACACATTTTTCACATTCAGTAACACTTTTGCTGAAGTCTCACCTTTTACTGCGTAATTCAAACAAAAAGAGTGAACATCTCCAAGTGTTACACTATCCCTTCTTAAGATTGTTTCTTTTCTTTTCCTTTTTTTAATTAAATTTTCTTCAACTCCGGAGCCTTCAAAAGCCGTTTCATGCCAAGAAACACGACATTACACCAACATGTCAACAGTAAATATTCCTGTTCCTAACTTATTAAGATAGCGAGAAATGCCAACGTATAAATAGTGTCGAAGTGTTCTTTCAGAAATCGTGTTTCGGTAACATTAGAGCTTGAAGCACGCCGGGGGGGAGGGGGGGTGGAAAAGGGGGTGAACACACGTGAATAACTGCAAGAGATTTGAGGGTACAAGTAGTAACAACGATTATCTGATTCGACATGCATTTTATTAAGAGAAATATATGAGCAGTTCTGTGCCACGGTAATTACGTCTTCCAGATAAGAGGATAAATAAAATGACCGCTACGTGCAGGCGATACTTCGACGTACCACGTGGCTTAGCGCGTTTAATTTAAATATTTGTTTCTTACATTATTTTTATTTTTTAATTCTGATTAGTGTAGAGACAAAAATAGAGTTTTTTCCTGTGTTAAATTAAGAAACACTGTCATAAGGTGTACAGGAAGGAGTTTTTAGCTTCGGCATTACATAGAGTTGCGTAGTCGGCTTAACTCTTCTGCGAGCGAGCCTCCGGCATTCATTGGATAGGCGTTTGGGTGGGCCCCGGAGCTGCAAGGCGCTGTACGCGGTGGAAAAAATAAAACTCATGCCGAAAGTCAGACACAAACTGCTACAGTCAATTGCTACGCTGGCTGAGCTGCCTGGGCTGTTCGAAACATTTTCATCTAAATAATAGCCACATAAAAATTTATAAGTACTACACAGAAGACACTGTGTCGCTGATATTAAGACCAATTTATTAATGTTCTTCAGGGCAATAATTACATTCTACGGTGACAAACATGGCGAACTTATACTCACGTTGTTTGTGAAAAATATAGTATTGATGGAGTAGGAAATGTACATAACTACTACTGTGTATGAAAGAGTTTGCGGTGCTTGGTCGTGTACACTGGTTACAGAACTCCTAATGTTAACTGTCCTCTTTTTAGCTGATGTCCCAGCATTTTATAGGAAGAACAAGTGTAAATCACGAAAGTGACTCTCTGACATCATTACAGATATTTGTTTTATGAGTTATAGCAGACTGTCATCTAGAGGCTAATGCTTAATTACTATAGGTATTACGAACGACGTCATTAACATCGTGTTTGCTAAAGTCAATTACGCAGCTTAAGCCTGTAGCAGGAAGCCAAATATTGTTTTGTACGTAATACTGTACATACGCCCCGTACATGCACAAGTTTGCAGCTGTTGACAAATGTCATAATTGAAAGAACAGAACTTGGCCGGCATAATTCAGATGATATAGAATTAAATGCATTTCATATCACTGTTCTCATGTGAAGATGTGCGAGGGTAAGGAGTACAAGGAATACGAAATACAAACTCTGTGTAGTAAAAGACAAAATTATAACTTAATTATACACACCATGTCTATGGAAAATATAGCAGCTGTCATGGACTAGTAGCTGGGAAATACCAAATAATTAAATAATAAAAATAATACCACAGACCACAGCAGTTTCTAGAAGCTATGAATTGCTTAGTTAGTCAAGATGTTCTCCGCCCTTTTTGGGACTCCAAGTTTCACTACCATATTCATAAGAATATCACTGTCCCTACGCTGAGCCAGAAGAATCCTGTCCACAGCTTTCAACCGCACAAATTTAGTCTACGAAGTGGTTTTTATATAGGTTTACCGAAGAAAAGTTTTTAAGAATGCGTACGACATGCCCCGCCCCTTTTATCCTGCGCTCCTGAAAACCGTAATAATATTTGGTGGACAGTAAGAATCATCAGACATCGCATTATACAATTTTTTCCATCTTCCTGCTGCTTCACACCCATCAAGTGCTGATATGCGCCTCGGTCTCCTGCTCTCGAACAGCATATTATCAAATAAATAACAGCCAATGGCAAGACAATATGTGCCTCCCGACCCGCGCAGTAAGGATATGGCAGTATATCAGAGAACTGTCCAGATCGCGTAAACTTCATACTACGAAAGAAATTTTGTCTCGTCTGTAGCGACGGGATTTATTCCGAAGCTGTCATAGACACTGCAGTCTGCGTAGCACCTTTCCAGGCATTCCCAAGCCATCCCTTTCCCCTCACTGACACAAATCAGGAACATGGAATTCTACTGTTGCGGTGTTCAGCCGTTTATAGTAAGAAACTGTTTGAATATTAGATTTTGTTATTTACATTTTTTAGGACTTCTCCCTCTTCACAGCGCTCAATACCGCACAACGGATAGTACCTCTTTCTGTCTTGGGGTGAAATAAAAATAGCTTCAAACCAAATTAAGCGCCATAAAACAACTACATCATCAGTAACCATTCATGAGAAATAACACATAACATATCCCACAAACCAATAAAACTCAAACAAAAATCCTAATAAATATAAAAATAATTATCAAAGACAACAATTATAATTAAGGGCTATGAATCACCACGACAAACATTATAAAAATCATCATAAATCCCAGACGTACCGAAATCGAGAAATTGCACAACGAATTAAAAGTCATTACGATCTGTCCACCTAGATTGTAAGTACACAGTAGTACATTAACAAGAGACCCGTCTTCTCTTCAATGCACTGTTTCCGTTCTGTGTCTTTGGGCAAAACATACAGGAGGAAATATGCGAAGAGAGCGGGAAATAGCTGAATTTCCTCCTCAAAACATATAGGTAGAACTATTAGAATTAGGGCATTACAAACCGTATGGACAGATAAGGATATCACATTTCCAACTCGTCGGATTGTAATGTTCAAGAGCATTTAATACACGGTTCCCAATACTTCAGTTGGTGTCCCTTTATTCTTCTGCTCTGACAGCCATCACTGTCGCAGATACTGACGACTGCCAGAACCTTCCCTTCCCATTGCATTTTAAAAACAACACTTCGCGATTCACACAAAATACGAATATTCGTTCCCCAGATTTAAGAACACCTGATAGACGTCGGTTTTGCCTTGAAGACGGATGACCAGCTAGCCTCGGGTTGCAAACAGCACACCGCCTCTGATCAACTCCTTCATTCGTTTCTTCAAACGGCGTCGCCTACACCATAAGGCGTTATGACCATCTCCCAAGGGACTGCTGCAACCCTTTTTAATCCTGCTGCTACCCTCTTCATGGATCTAATTAACTACCCTGTAGGGAGTTTCGATACGAGGAACAAGCCAAATTGTCTTTTCTTCCGGCTGTATCCCTCTGTTCTTATGGCGGCTGGACGAAGCAAATTGCTTATCGTGGAATCTGCATTGGATAGTATAGTTTTGTACACTAACCGGTACGCTTACTGCCAGTCAGCTCAGAGGATGACAAAATGGAAACGGAAAAAGAGAAAGGTACAAAACGGGAAGAAACATAAGCCGAATGAGAATGGAGAAGGAAAGAACGTAAATGAAGTTAGGAAAGGCAAAATAATAGGAACATAAAACATGAGGAAAAATACAAATTAAGAAATGTGGAAATGAATAAGAAAGAAAAGAAAGAAAAGAATGAAATAAATTACCGAAATAAAAAATAAAGGCACAAGGAATGAAAAGTATATAGAGTAACAACAACGACACTAGAATGAAAGAAGAGAGAAAAAAGAAAAAAAAGAAGACAGAGAGAAAGAGAGAGAGAGAGAGAGAAAAAAAATGGTTATGAGGCCCGGATACCTCAAATTTCCATGCAGATTACAAACAGAACATCCGATCACGCGGAGTTTCATGTCTGTCAGTGGTCAGACGCTTTTCACTAACGTCAGTTCAAACAAATTTTCTGCCACCGCCAAAGTGCGTTGATCTGGTTTATATCAATCTGCGACCGGTCTGCTGAAAATAAAGTGATCCGTGATCCTGTGTTAATTAAACAACTGATAGTCATCATACTTTTGTGTGTTAGCACCGCCTACTACGGTGAGATCCACAAAGTAATTTGAACATCAAGAGAGTGTTACCCATAAAACCTTAAGCCAGTTAGAAGCAGTTACTTTTATAAGGTTATATACCACAGCATGTATTATCCTACTCGCTTAATGACTAACTGTGGGCTGGACGGTTAGTTTCCGAGACAATCAGGGGCGGACTGACCACAAATGTCAGACTGACGAACAACTGTGGTGTACTGGAAAATATGAAAATACTCTATGTTCTGCTGTGTAAGGCCTCAGAAGTATAAGCCGACAAACACGAGCACGAACTACTGAAAGAATTAAATATAAGGACTCATGGCTTCTATGAAACAATAACAACTAATCGAGCAGAAATACCCACTATTCCACATTATTCGGCATAGTGCACATGCCCCTTTTTCCTCACGATTTAGATCTATATCCATCCTTAAATCATCTTAGGATGTTACATTCCATGTTTTCGTAATTCCATTTTCCTTCTTTGATACGAAGTTTTAGACTCCGTACATGGGCACCAACTTGCTGAAGGAACAAACAGCTCCCATCTTCAGGATAATCTGAAGAAGGAAGGAACAGTTGACTGTAAAAAGCTGATCCCCATTTACCAGAAAATAAGTCACATCCCAAAGATTGTAATTTTTTATTTACCTCCGTGGAAAACTCGAAGGTTCTTTTCCCTTTTATTGCCTTTCTCTACTCGACTCCATTTCTTTCTTGATGTCATTTTACCCTTCTTCCTATCTTTATTTCCGTCTCGGTTTCTCTCTTTCCCTCTCTGTGAAAACAACACTGCCACACTCGCAAATTTTTCAGTCTACCTGCTCACACTGAAATGTCCGCACAGACGAAGAGTATTTACATGAGATTACCCTTCTTCATAGTATAAAGAAGGCTAAAAATGCGTGCACCAGATTTGTTCATTGAGATACAACTTAAAATATAACACCAACACAACTCACGATATAGATAAGACAGGCAAGGCAGAAAACAAGAACGAAGACCCAAACCGTATCCCAAAATAAATTATAAATCCAATATATCATAAAGTATAAGCTTAAGCATTTGGAGTCTTACAGCGTGAACAACAGGAGACAAAGGAAAAATTTCCAATGATCAAATAAATGCAGGCAAATAGCTGTATGTACTCGACTATACGAGTCATTATAAAATGTAATCAGTGGGTAATAAAGGCGAGAACAATAACAAAATATTAAGTACACATTTTTAAGCATTCAAAAGAATCTGTTTTATTTTATGTGACGACTGGGCCATGGGCTTAACGTCTGACGAATAGGCATTTTTACTGCCGACAGGGCAAAAAGCTATCTGCATTCCGCAGACGTTCAGACCTGCTCTGTGGCTGACCCAACCTCATATTCAATGCGCCCGGGTCCTACGTTTCAAAGACAAAAAGCGGCCGACACGTGAAATGTACCTTTCGCCTACATTTAGATTCATGGAATAGAATGCGTGTAGCTACACCTCTGCTCCCTCATTATTTTCACTACTTGGCGCTGGGTTAAGCATAGGGACAATATTTATTTTAGATACAGGTACTTAAACATATTAATGTTTATTTTGATATTTAAATATTCTATCAAATAGTTCTTTCAAATATTAACATATCACTGCAGAACATTGTTATTTCTAGCCTAGATGTTTAATGTTTCCTAACGTGAGACGGATTGAAATATGTCTGTGTTCATGTAAACAATTTGTAACCTAACCACTTGATAATATATATGGCGGTATAGTTGCATTTGACGGTGCAAATTGAGATTGATGAAGTGGACTACCACGGAGGGGATGGAATTTTAAAATGACTGACGTAATTTAGACGTGCATGGGAGACAGGTTTTGTGTTAGAAGAAAGCTGTTACTGTCCTACCCACAACAGGACTATGAAGGCCAGTATGAGGCACGATGACAGTGTTGGTAACGCTGAATGACTTTGACAGCTGGCATCGACCTTGATTACGTCAACTAATTAGAGGTTCCCATGACAACGGTGTCCGTGTTCCAATGTATTACTACTTACCTTGCCCATGCGTGGAATTAATCCTTTAAAGCCCACCCGTCATTAAATTAAATACCTAATCTAATATTTCAAAATGCAGTCGTTTTGAAAACGAAGAAAATTTTTGTTTTTTATGATTCTCAAAATAAAACACGATTATTTACAGCTAGATTCATTAAGGATAGACGTTCACCCCTAAGCAAAACAATCAGTTGCGTACTCCAACAGCCTGAAAATAACAAAGACACACATTCCATGCACATATGCTTTCCCGCAAACCACAAAAACATTACTCAAGAAGCACATAACAAAAAAACAAAAAACAAATCGCTGTACAGATTTAACAAAAAAGGGTGTCGCAATGGATATAAAAACATAAAACAGTTAGTTTACACAGTTTTTACACCAGAGTATTGGCTACACGTTTTAACACAACTTTAACGCACTTTAACGAAAACTTAACAAGTTACAAACACTAATAATATCACAAACATGGAATTCCTTTAACAGTTTTGTTTTCAATATAAAGGATAAAATCTAATTAAATTTTTGACATTGTTGCACTTAACCTTCCTCTAAGTATTTTAAAAATGTAAAGCCTAATAATGGCCATACTGATTGAAGCATGTTTGTTAAATATTAAATAACTGTACAATATCGATTTGTGACCAACGGCCTATTTAATATTCTAATATAAAACAGGGATTATTTCTCTTAACAGCATTAAGCGCCTAATTTTGTAACGTAAACAGTCACTGTCTGGTCACTGGATGGACATCAGTTTCTAAATATTATTTAGACGAACTTCAGGACACCAAGGCTTTCTATCCTTACAAAAATTAAAAATTGTTTTGTTTGTATTCTTACTGAATATGCCAATATGTAATTTGGAGCTATCAGTTTCACATCACGTCCAGCATATCGGCTCCTCTGGCAGAAGTCTCTCTTGGTTTTCCTCAGACCCTCCAGGAAATGTCCTGATATTACTTTTAACTACTTCAAGAAAGCTTCATTCCACATAATTTCCAGTCTATTATTCACTATCCATCTATCCTAATATTCCAAATCAATTATTCGCTCGAGCCACTGAGTCGTAAACTAAAATATTAAAAAGATAAATATATGTTTACCGATATTTTACGATGCTTAATTAACTACTAAGAGTTTCTTAGAGTCAAATTATAATTTACTAGGAGTCTAATGGGGAACGAATATGGCTTGTGATTTGTTTGGTATGGAGGAATCATGAAAAGTTTACGAAAAATATCCATTTCACAACAAAAAATCACACCGTGCATTTCCAAAGTAGCTGTCGCTTCAGCTGACACCAGTGTGTTGCCCTGTGTTTGTGGTGTGCAACTGCGAATGAAACCCGATGCCAGTGACAGGGAAGGACGGGTTCGGTATCTGCACCCCAGTAAGCTAATTTGTATTACGGTCACTTTTTATTTCAATTACATCCTATGTTACACTCATGGGGTGATTCTTACCCCTCCGCAGTCTGCAATTATTCTTCCTAGGACGACCTACCCCTACGTCTTTGGATCATTCTAACTCGAGTCGCCATCTATTTATCTCAATCACCGTTTTAGCGATTAGCGTAATCCATCATGATAATACTGAGAACTGTACAGAGGGGTTCAGTCTCTTCAGCTAACTATACGTTATTTAAATAAATATATATAAATAAATATATATATATATATATATATATATATATATACACACACACACATATACAGGGTGTTTCACGACTTGTGGACATTACTGCAGGAGGTGATTTTTTAGGTTTTTTTGATCAAAAAATTCCATATAAACATGTGTCCGATTTTGGACGGTTACGGAGTTATGACCGCTTGAAACTTAGAATAGAAGGTAACGATTATTGACAATAAACGGAACAAAATATTAAACCAACATAATACATGATAAATTTAAAGTTTAAATGTAGAGATAACTTCGTGAAATTACCTTTAATTTCAACTGATCTGTGCTTAAAGCTGGTTTTCGAAAGTGCCACCGCCGGCCGCAATACAGGCTGCCGCTCAGTTGTGAACTGCGCGAGTGGCTCATTGTAGTTTCCGCTGGCTGTTTCTGATGCGGTCTGCGGCATCCAAAATGCGACGAAGCAATGCATCTCGCGTTACCACCTCTACACTGTAAACCAGTTCTTTCATCCATCCCCATACACAATAATCAAGTGGGCTTAAGTCTGGAGACCTGGCTGGCCAATTGTGGGGACCTGCTACGTCCGATCCATCGCCCAGGGAAACGAGAGTTCAGGAAATTTCTAATTTCACGTGAAGAATGGGGAGGAGCTCCGTCATGTTTGAAATACATAGGACCTCGTGTATTTAAAGGCACATCCTCCAAAAGTCGGGGCAATTCCTCCTGCAGAAATCTGAGGTACGCCTTTCCTGTAACACGAACTTCCAAGATGAAAGGACCCCATCAGCTGATCGTTCAGAACTGCACACCACACATTGACACTAAAACGTTGTTTAAAGTTGCTTTCCACAGTGGCGTGGGGATT
>Ga0123354_10002580_pt1 | contig 24135 bp, 21 predicted proteins | sample TergutLab28metaG_2_FD_97872 | JGI IMG/M metagenome (GOLD analysis project Ga0123354, IMG submission 97872) | Labiotermes labralis P4 segment gut microbial communities from Petit-Saut dam, French Guiana - Lab288 P4 | ecosystem: Host-associated > Arthropoda: Insects > Digestive system > Gut ... | reverse complement strand
TTCATTGTTTTTCTTTGATTTTTCCACACATAAAGCGGAATAATCCATTCCATACACATTCCCATTTGTCGTCTGCAACAAACGTTTGATGTTGGTACCACTACCGCATCCTACGTCTAAAATGCAGTCATCCGGTTTAATACTTAAATAGTTTAATCCCCATTTAGCATTGCTTGAATGACCTAAACTCATTATCCATAACATAATTGATCCGCTAACTCCTTCTGGTTTACGCAGATTTTTAAAAATTTTTTCAAACATATTTCTATTTTATTTAAAGTACAAAATTATATATTTTTCAGATACTTACAATTCTTTATGGCAACCATATTTTGAATTTATCATATATTCAGCCAATAATTGTCCTGAAATTTTTGCAGAACTGCGAGTCCCCATAAGAAAGGCAAGCAAAGGCGCATTGTATGTATATTGGTATTTCCTGTTTCCAAAATCAGTTGTCGCACTGCCGAAGCTGATTTTTCATAATTTCTGCTTGCAATAATTATCCTGTATTCTTTACTTTGTAAACCCATATTCTTGGCACATTGATAGCCTAATCCGGAATTGCCCCCTGTGATTATAAATGTCTTTTTCATATTCTAATGATAAATCTACGTATGTTTTCGCTTCCATTAATTTACTAAAAAAATAGGAGGCGTTGTCGGTTTACTCCCGTACCAATCGCCTCCTCACAATAATCTTTTTTGGGATTTTACCCTAAATAACTTTTTAACAAGTCGTTTTTGTTACTTGTTTTCAATCTTCTGATTGCCTTTTCTTTAATTTGCCTTACCCGCTCGCGCGTTAAACCAAATTTATCCCCAATTTCTTCGAGTGTCATTTCTTGCGAACCGATTCCGAAAAACATTTTGATAATGTCTCGTTCCCTGTCGCTCAAAGTGGACAAAGCGCGATTGATTTCCTTTGAAAGCGATTCGTTCATTAACGAACGGTCGGCTGCAGGAGCATCATCATTGATTAAAACATCCAGCAAGCTGTTGTCTTCGCCTTCCACAAAAGGAGCATCCACTGAAATGTGACGTCCTGAAACTTTAAGCGTGTCTGAAATTTTGTCAACCTGAATGTCTAATTCATTTGCCAACTCTTCAGGCGACGGACGGCGTTCGTGCTCTTGCTCGAACTTTGAAAAAGCTTTTGTAATCTTGTTCAAAGAACCAACCTGATTCAACGGTAAACGCACAATCCTCGATTGTTCAGCCAAGGCTTGCAAAATGGATTGGCGAATCCACCAGACGGCATACGAAATAAATTTAAACCCGCGCGTTTCATCGAATTTTTCAGCGGCTTTTATTAAGCCTAAATTGCCTTCATTGATTAAGTCGGGAAGACTTAATCCTTGATTTTGATACTGTTTTGCCACTGAAACCACAAAACGAAGATTTGCACGTGTTAATTTTTCCAATGCAGCCCGGTCGCCACGCTTAATCGCTTGCGCCAATTCTACTTCTTCTTCCACTGTAATCAAGTCTTCACGACCAATTTCCTGAAGGTACTTGTCCAATGATGCACTCTCGCGATTGGTGATGGATTTGGTAATTTTTAATTGCCTCATTCAATAAAATTTTCTATGAGTGTATATATAAACTCGCAAAAGTAGAAAATTATTTCTATAAATAAAAACAATTTTTTCACTTTTAACATATTTTATTTTTAATTATTCAAATCAAAAGCAAAGTATTCCATTTTTCGTGAATCCGGATAAAAGCCTTTAATATAAAGTCCTCTATCGTCTGCATCCTGTTTCAGAATACTTGAAACTACTTCATCCATATCATCCGGTGAAGAAATCCGGTTATCATTGGCTGATAAGATGATAAATCCGTTCCTGATGCCCGCTGATTTTAATTTACCATTGGATAAGTCGGTAACTTCTACTCCATAATTAATGCCTAATCGAGTTTTAGTATCGTTGGACAATTCTTTGAAAGTAGCTCCCAGAACGTCAAAGGGATTCCGTTGCTTCACAACTTCTGTTGTGCCTTGATCGTTTTTCAACTCAACGGTATAATTTTTTGTAGCATCGTTGCGATATACTTGTATGTTTACTTTATCTCCCGGACTAAACCGGCTTACTTGCGCTCTTAATTCTTGTCCTGTTTTTATATTTGTACCGTTTATCGCCGTGATAATATCGCCTACTTGAATGCCTGCTTTTTGAGCGGAACTGCTGGATGAAAAACCATCGACATATACTCCGTCATTTATTTTTATTTTACCGTATTTGTCCGGTTCTTTTTGTTTTAAATCGGATAAATCATAGATACTAACTCCTAAAAGCGCCCGTTGAACAACTCCATATTGCTTAAGGTCGGAAACTACTTTTTTAACTAAATTGATAGGAATAGCAAACGAATAACCTACATAATTTCCTGTTTCGGAAATAATGGCAGTATTTATACCTACTAATTCACCTTTGGTGTTTACCAATGCTCCGCCGCTGTTGCCGGGATTTACGGCGGCATCGGTTTGGATATACGATTGGATTTTGTCTTGAGCGCCTCCTCCCGATCCATACATATTATCTGAAATATCGCCGCGTCCTTTTGCGCTGACAATTCCCGCAGTAACGGTTGATGTCAGGTTAAAGGGATTTCCGACGGCTAATACCCATTCGCCGACTTTCAAAATGTCGGAATCGCCAAAAGGCAAAGCATGAAAATCTTTTCCCTCGATTTTCAATAAAGCTACATCGGTTAAGTCATCGCTTCCGATTACTTTTGCTTTGAAAACCTGATCGTCATTGGTTGTAACTTCGATTTCATCTGCTCCGTCAATGACGTGATTATTGGTTACAATGTATCCGTCGGTTGAAATAATTACTCCCGAGCCGAATCCTACCTGTGGTCGCCTTTGATAAGGTTGACCGCCTAAAAAAGGATTTCCATCTCCGCCAAAGAAAAACTCAAAAGGATCGATTGAACCTCTTCCCCTTCTACTACCTGCTCTATTGTTGTCGGAAGGTTTAACCACCGATTTTATATGTACAACAGCATTTACTGATTGTTCGGCTGCATAAGTAAAATCCGTATTTTCTGCAGGAGGCGCATAGCCTACCGTCCGGAATCCCGATTGATTAAATAAATGGTTGGAAGAAAAAAAATTTCCATCTTTACGGTTAAGATAAGAGTAAGCCCCAATGGCTACACTCGCACTTAACAGGCTCACTACTAAGAAGCCTATTACTAATTTCCATGTTTTCATATTATGTTACTTTTCAAAATGAATGGATAATATAATTAAATCTCAAATAAATTACTACAAATAACGTACAAAAATATGTTTTATGAATTAAGAGCAGGTGTATTTATAAAAAATTAACCAACGACGGACATCTTAAATTTGTTTTAACAGACAAAATGGCAGAGGAACGGTTAGTGGTTAGTGATTAATGGGTAGTGGTAAAAAAATACGGATGAACCTTTATCAATTCATCCGTAAAAATTATAATACTAATCGTTAATCACTAACCACTAATCACTATTTTTTTTGCACTTTCCTTTTTTGAATTTCATAAGCAATTGGAGCTGCTGTGAATAACGAGGAGAAAGTCCCGACAATTACACCCAACAACATGGCGAATGAAAAACTTCGGATAGCTTCGCCGGCGAGCAGAAGGATAACAATCATAACTAAGAAGGCGCTCATACTGGTATTAAACGTTCTGTCCAAAGTGGAGTTGAGCGCTTCATTGAATATTTCGTATTTATCCCGCTTGGGGTATAGATGTGTATATTCACGCACCCTGTCGAAAATAACAACCTTATCGTTCATTGAATATCCGATAGCAGTCAGAATAGCGCCGATAAACGTTTGATCGACTTCGAGGGAGAAAGGCAAAAATCCCCATAGAATGGCGTACATCCCCATGATAAAGAGTGCATCGCATATTAGCGCTACAATCGAGCCGACGCTATAGGAAACATCCCTGAACCGGAGCAAAATGTAAAGCCCAATGGCTATCACCGCAAAAATAACCGCCAGATAGGCGTGGAACTTAATATCTTCTGCAATACTCGGTCCTACGATTGTAGAACTGAGGATATCATTTTCATAAAATTTTTCGTATGTCGTTCCTTCCGGCAACAATTTCTTTACCCCGTCAAATATTTTTCCTGTTATTTCCGTATCCACTCCAGCCGAGTTGTCAGTGCTCTTATAGTTTGTCGAAATACGCACTTTAGTAGCGTTATCAATCGTGATTACTTCGGGAGGGTGATTTTCAAAATAGGGCGACAATAAAGTCTGTACTTCAACCGTATTTACCGGATGGTTGAATTGAACTACATAATTTCGTCCTCCGGTGAAGTCAATGCCTTGATTTAATCCGCGACCAAATAACGCAACCAAGCAGATGGCTACTATCGCTATATTGATGCCGTAAATTAATTTTCTGTTTTTCATCAGGTTGAATTTGGGATTGACTAAGAAGTTTTTCGTCAAAGCCGTATTAAAAGTCAAATCCAACAACTTGCCTTTTTCCATAAAACTTTCGTAAATAACGCGGGTTAAGAATACCGCTGTACCGAACGATATTACGATACCAATGATCATGGTTGTTGCGAATCCACGGATAGGACCGGTTCCGAAAATGAACAGAATTACGCCGGTAATTATAGCGGTCAGGTTGGAGTCGAAAATGGCGGAGAACGCTTTTTTATACCCTTCTTCAACGGCGTTTTTCACTTTCTTACCGCCGCGTATTTCTTCTTTGATACGCTCATAAATCAACACGTTGGCATCGACGGCTATATGCAGAGCCAATACCATACCTGCAATGCCGGAGAGTGTCAGTACTGCTTTGAAGGACACCAAGACTCCTACTGTGAAAAATAAGTTGAGCAGTAAGGCGCCGTCGGCGATTAACCCCGGTTTTATGCCATACACAATGATTAGGTAGGACATTAAAACGATCAAGGCAATCAAAAATGCCATGAACCCTTTGTTGATGGATTGTTGTCCCAACGAAGGACCGATTACGTCTTCCTGAACAATTTTTGCAGGAGCCGACATTTTACCGGATTTCAATACGTTTGCCAAGTCTTTGGCGTCTTCCGATGTGAAGCGTCCGGATATTTGAGATTGTCCATTCGGAATTTCACTGTTTACAACAGGAGCGGAGTAAACCATATTATCCAAAACAATAGCTACGCATTTTCCTATATTATCTTTCGTTAGGCGCGCCCATTTTTTGGTGCCTTCGGAATTCATCGACATGCTGACTTCGGCATACGATGAGTGTTGACTAAATTCGTCTTTAGCTGAAGTTACGACATCGCCTTCCAACGCAGGTCTACCGTCGCGAGTACTTGTTTTCAACGCATATAATTGATACAAATCTTCTTTTTCATCTACAGGTTTTACGCTCCATCGGGCTACTAATTGTCGAGGAAGCACTTCCTGTACTTGACGCATATTGAAATATTGATCAACAAGATCCTTATCTCGTTTATGAACAGTGCCTAAAACAGGTCCTGTGTACGTTTGATTAGGATTGGAAATATTCAATAGATAAAAAAGCGGGAAATTCTTTTTATAATTATCTAAAAGTTCGTTGGATTTCTGTGACATAGTATCTTCTGCATTTACCTGTTGTGAAGAATCCGTCTTTCCTATTTTAGCAAGTTCTTCTTCGATGGCATTGTTTTTTACACTGTCTTTAGCAGCAGGTTGTGCGGCTGTTGCGGCAGTTGCAGGCTCAGTACTTGCCGGTGTTGTTCCTGTGGAAACATTTTCTTGAGTTTTTATCGAAGCTCTTGCTAATGAATCTCGAATAATGTTATTAGCAGTCATTAAAGCTTGATGGATATCCTTTTGGTCGAAAGTTTCCCAAAACTCAAGGTTAGCGCTTCCTTGCAAGAGGGCGCGAACGCGTTCTTTTTCTTTGATACCGGGGAGTTCGATAGAGATACGTCCTTGTGTTTGCAGCCGTTGAATATTCGGAGCTACAACTCCAAAACGGTCGATACGGTTACGAAGTACATTGAAAGAATTATCAATTGCGCTTTGTAATTCCGAACGCAACACTTTTTCTACATCGGCGTCGGAACTTTGAGGAGTAATCTTATCTTTCATTTCAAAAGTACTAAAAATAGCGGATAGCCTTGCACCCGGGTCTAATTTGTGATATTCATCCGTGAATAATGAAATATAATCGCTATTGCTAGTTAGCTGGCGTTGACTTGCATTCGCCAATGCTTGATTGAAAATAGGATCGGGATTGTGGTTCGCTAACGATTTGAGCACGTCCGCTACGTTGAGTTCCATGATTACACTCATCCCGCCTTTCAGGTCAAGACCTAAATTTAACTCCATTGTACGGCTTTTTTTCAAGGTATAACCCAGCCATATCTTTTTTGACGCTAATGAGTCCAAATATAGACTCTCTTTCATTTGATCGTCGCCAGCATATTCTTTAGCCATTTTGTAATAGCGATTTGTCGCAAATGTAAACGACAGATAAAATATACAAATTAAGGCAAGCAATACGGCGAAGAATGTTACAACTCCTTTGTTTTGCATTTGATTTCTACTTTATTTTTATTTTATTTTTTACATAAATTAACTATCTACTTATTTTAGCGTGCAAATATAGTATTTTTTGGGCAAATTACCCATAAAGCGCCTTTAAATATTAGCTAAATTTCTAAATAGTAACGAAATATTTTACTAATTAATGATTTCATCAATAATATACTCCGGTCTATCTTTCACTTCGTCGAACAAAATGCCAATGTATTCACCCAAAACGCCGATGGTTAGTAATTGGATTCCTCCGAAGAAAATAATAGTAATCATGATGGATGTCCATCCCGATTCAGCGTTCGTATAACCGAAAATTTTCCCGAATAAGTACCATAACGCCATAATAATACCAAGAATTACCGCTGTGAATCCCAAGCTTGTAGCCATCAGCAGCGGTTTTTTTGAAAAATACAACAATGCGGTAGAAGCAAAAGTAATCATCTTTTTCATAGGATATTTTGTTTCTCCCGCCCAACGCGCATCCCGTTTGTAATAAAAAGGGATTTGTTTGAACCCGATCCATGAGATAATTCCTCGAATGTATTTGCCTTTTTCTTTAAAGCGGTTAAATTCCCGAATCACACAAGCGTCGATGAGTCGAAAGTCGCCGGTGTCCACCGGAAATTGAACTTCAGACATTTTATTAAGCAAACGATAGAATTTTTTTGCCGACCACAATTTGAATCTATTTTCTCCCATCCGGCTTTTGCGAACACAATATACAACGTTGGCTTGTTCTTCTTCCTGTTTGGCGATAAGTTCCGGAATCAATTCGGGAGGGTCTTGCAAGTCGGCGTCAATGATTACTGCCAAATCGCTTTGACAATGATGGATTCCTGCTGAAACCGCTTTTTGATGACCGAAATTTCTGGAAAAATGAATCACTTGCACCGATGAGTCTTCATTTGCAATACCGGACAGTATTTCCCGCGTTTTGTCTCTGCTTCCGTCGTTGATAAAAATAATCCGGCTGGAGATATTGTCCATTCCTGACAATACGTTTTTAAGCCGATTATACGTGATAGCAATTACGGCTTCTTCATTAAAACAGGGGACGATTACATTCAGTGTTTTCATAAATTTTCATTGACGGTAAACGGCTTGTCCTTTACCGGTCTAAATGTATAATACTTATTTAATAAAAAGTTCATTGACGTGTAAAATACAATTCCTATTAATTGACAAGTGTAAGCATGGCTTATTGTTAACGGTGCAATATTAATACGGAGATTAGTATATGTATTTAACAGATTTACAACAAACAGCTGAGGAATATAGCAAATCAAAAAAGCGATTACAAATTTGATAAATTCTTTTCCCCAATGGTTATTACTGTGAAAAGTCCATTTCCGGTTACAGATAAAACTATTGATTAATCCGACAATATAACCGGTAATGTTGGAAATAGAGATAACCGTCCGCGACACATTTTCTTCTTTTCCGGTTTGAAACACCCAATGCATCATTATCCAGATAACAATAGCAGTCAATAATGTATTTATTACCCCTATGATACCGTATTTAGTCACCTGAAGTAAAAAATTTTTGTTCATTCTTTTCTTTTTAATTCATTTTGAATTTCTTCTTCCGAAAACACTTTTACGTTCGTAATAATAAATCCTTTATGGATAAAATCACCGTATTGGTTACATTCGACGAGCGCTTCTTCCAGCATGGATTTAATATCCACTTGAAAATGGATTAAAAAAAGGAGAGTGAAATAATTATCCATAATATGAATATCTTCCATCGTACCTTGATATTTTTGTATATAATAAGGTACTTCTTTTTCGATCAGTTTTTTTTGATAATCGGAGAAATCTTTGCCTGCATTTGATTTGAAAAAGGCGAAAAAACGGAGTTGGTCGTCTTTACCGCCCAAACCGGTGGAAATAAAAATTTGTTTTTCGTCGGAAAACTCGGATTCCAGTGTAATTTTTGCTTGCAATAAAGCCATGTTCGCCCAATCGTCCGGATGCTGTTTGTGATAAGCTTCAATTGCCCTGTATGCTTTTACGTTGCCGGAGATTGCCAAAAAAACAAGCGCATATTTTAATTCTGTCGGGGATGATTCGGTTGAGGCTAAAACACTCATTTGGTCGTCCACTAATTGCTCATTAAAAGATTCACGTTTAATTGTTTCCGAAAAGCGGAAATATTCCATTTGTTTTTCAACCGGAACATTGGTTTCAAGTACATGCAAATTTCCTTTGATGTTTTCCAGCGAATGTTGCAAATCTTTTAAAGCGTTTCTATCGTTTTTCATATCGGTAAGTATAATTTCCTTTTCCTATAAATAATTGGTGTACAAAAAAATATAAATTAATAAATGGTTGAAACAAATCATACCAAAGAATTGTCAGATAAAATCTCCTTAATTGCAGTTTGTCTGCCGTTTGATTGATAACAAAAAATTGGGAAAAAAACAGAACGACAAAACAAAACAAAGCGATTCCCGGCAATAGCAGGTTCATCAGGGATGTATAAGGCAATCCATTGATAAAGCATGCGATTAAAGCGGCAATAAATCCGAAGCGGATATAAGATTCCAAACGCCAAAAAGCAACCGGACCTCGCTTATAAAAACGTTTGGTAACCATCCGGTCGATTTTTTCGTGTTTCCAATCGTAAAAATCATCTATTCCCCTAAGCGTAACACTTGCCGCCGAAAGCTCTACCGCCGTATTTTCGCTGGTAGCAATTTCATTAACAAACAAGTCGTCTTCTCCGTGCTGCAATATCCGGTGTTTGACAAATCCCTTTTGTTCAAGGAAATGCATCTTTTCATACGCCATATTTCGTCCATTTCCTGCATAAGGATGGTTAAACAGCGCTAACGAAATCATTTGAAGGTTGGAAAAGAAATAATCGTATGCCATATATTTATGGGATAAACTTTCTGTGTTTTCAAAAGCGGAAAAACCCAAAACGATACTTTTTTTATCCGAAAAATGGCGAGCCATCAATGAAATCCAATGGCTTGTTCGGACACCGCTATCGGATTCGGTAAACAAAAGTTTGTCGTATTTAGCGGCTTTAATTCCCAATGTTAGCGCTAATTTTTTACGGCTTACATTTCTTGTATCATCCGGAACATGGGTAGAATACAGATGAGGATTTTCGAGTTTCAGCCGCTTTAGCGCTTCTTCGTCTGCATCCGAAATTCCATCGGTGACGACTATCACTTCAAACAGCGGATATTCCTGTTTCAAAATGTCGGGGAGAAACCGGAATAAATCCTGATTCGATTTTTTTATACTGATGATGATGGAAACCGGAGGTTGTTCCAAATTCTGCATGTCCTCGTTAACGGAGGATCGCATATAATAATAAGGTTTTGCCAGAACTACCCAATAGAAAATCAATTGGGCAATGAAGCAAAATATCAATGCGGAAAGCAGTACGATTTCAAGCGTATTTAAGTCATAATTCATAATAAATCTGAAAAAAAAGCATTCGGCAATTTTCGGCAATTATATTGCGACGCCATGATTTCGCCATAAGCTCCGGCAGACCGGAAGGCAAACAAGTTGCCGCGTTCCGCTTTATTTAAATGGATAGCTTTGGCAAAGCAATCAGACGATTCGCAAATAGGACCTACTACATCATATATTTCTTCCGGACCTCCGGAGGAAAGATTTTCAATTTGGTGATAAGCTCCATAGAAAGCAGGTCGAATCAGTTCGGTGAATCCTGCATCCATGACGGCAAATTTTTTATAAGAACCTTCTTTGACATACAGTACTTTGGAAATCAATGCACCGCATTGACCGACAATCGATCGCCCCGGTTCGAAATGGATTTGCTGATACGATTCTGCCGGAAAGAAAGTATGAAATACTTCAAAATAGGTTTTGAAATCGGGAATTAAATTTTCATCCGGATTTTCGTAATTGATTCCCAATCCGCCGCCAAAATTGACATGTTCGATTTTTACTCCACGTTCGGCAAATTGTTCTTGGATTTCAACGTTTCGGTCGCAAAGTTTTTGAAAAGGGTTTAAATCCGTAATTTGCGAACCGATGTGATAATGTATTCCAATCAGCCGGAGAGATTTCCAAGCCGGCATTTTATCCAACACTTTGTCTAACTGGTCGCGATTGATACCGAATTTATCTTCTTTCGTTCCGGTTGTGATGTGATGATGAGTATGCGCATCCACTTCAGGGTTGATTCGTAGAGCTACTTGCGCGCATTTTCCTTTACTTTTTGCTAATTCGTTGATGATTTCCAATTCCGGAATGGATTCGGCGTTAAAGCAAAAAATATCATTTTCCAATCCGAGATTAATTTCCCAATCCGCTTTTCCTACGCCTGCAAATACAATTTTATTCGCAGGGAATCCCGCGTTCAATGCCGCCTGAATTTCACCGCCGCTCACACAATCAGCGCCTAACCCGTATTCTCGAATCAGCGACAGAATGCGAGGATTCGCATTTGCTTTTATAGCATAATGAATGTGGTAATTATATTTATTAGCTTCTTTTACAAGAGCCTGTAAAGTAGCATTCAAAACGTCTATATCATAATAATAGAACGGGGTTGCTAACGATTTGAATTTATCAATTGGAAAATTTTGTTTCATCCTGCAAAATTAAGAATTTATTTTGGGATTTAGAATAAATTATCGCTTAGCGCCTGCAAAGCGCGTTGTTTATCGTCGGTTTGAATAAGAAATGAAATATTATAACTGCTTCCCCCATACGAAATCATGCGCGCGCGGACATCTTTCAATGCCTGAATCGCTTTGGATTCAAATCCCAAATTTTCCCAATCCAAATCGCCTACTACACAGATTATTGTCATATTTTGTTCGATAGAAACTGTTCCATACTTTTTCAAATCGTCGAGTATTTCGTTAAGATGCTTCGTTTGGTCGATGGTAACGGAAACGGCGACTTCGGAAGTAACCACCATGTCGATAGCCGTTTGGTAATTCTCAAAAATCTCGAACACTTTACGCAAAAATCCGTGCGCTAAAAGCATTCGTCCCGATATGATTTTAATAGCCGTAATTCCATCTTTGGCAGCCACCACTTTGATTTTCCCCTTCTCCATCCGGTTGGAAATCATCGTACCCTGCGCTTCCGGATGCAACGTATTCAGAAGGCGAACCGGTATATTGTTCAGTTTAGCCGGCAAGATGCAAGTCGGATGTAAAATTCTGGCTCCAAAATAAGCCAATTCTTCTGCTTCTTCAAATTGAAGGCGACGAATGGATGAGGTTTTCTTAACATAATGAGGATCGTTGTTTTGCATTCGATCGGCATCTGTCCATATTTGAATTTCTTCGGCATGAATCGCTGCGCCAATCAGAGAAGCGGTAAAATCGCTTCCACCACGTTCGAGATTGTCAATTTCTCCGTAAGCATTCCGGCAAATATAACCTTGCGTAATATACATATCGGCATCGGAATACGAGTCCAATTGCTTGCGTAATTTCTCTTTAATGTATATCGGATCGGGTTCCGAATTTTTATCGGTACGCATAAAGTCCAATGCCGGAATAAGAGCGGCATTTACTTGCTGTTCTTTTAACATCAAATGTATTAAAGAAGAAGAAATTAATTCTCCTTGTGCAAGAACTGTTTTTTCGTCGCAAAGCGTAAATAAATCTTTGGGAGATGAACGGATGATACTGAAATATTGCTTTAATAAGTTTTCAGACAGACTTTTGTATTCTTGGGTTTCGTAGAGTTCGGAAATGAGAACCGAATACTCATTTTCCAACCCGTCAATAATTGCATTCGCTTTCTCCGGATTTTTTTTGTAAAGGCAATCGGCGATATCAATCAAAGTATTTGTCGTTCCTTCAAAAGCTGAAACAATAATGATATTTTTGTTTCCTTTTTGAATTAAATCAACTACTCCTTTAATCATAGCAACCGAACTGAGGGTTGTTCCTCCAAATTTTAAGACTTTCATTTTCCGATATATTGATATTTCATTTTGTGATATACTATTGTTTTGTACGGACAATGCTATATTTCATATTCAGGAAGCAAATTTACAATTTATATCTAATATAATTGTCATTTTCATAGTTAAATTATCTTTTTCAATTTCTACGGAATGTCAGTTCGCAAAATTTGTCATCTGTATATACCATTTATTCTATCTTATTTATTTTACATACCTAAATTTATGGATGCAATAATATACATAGTTAAACATATATTCTAAAAAAGGAGTTATTTTTTTTTGCAAAAATGATAAATTATTTTTACTTTTGCGTTCAAAATGTAATATAAAAAACGATGATAGGTGAGTTAATTAACCGTTTAAGTATCTTAATTACAAAAAATTCAATACTCTCATGAGTAATTCTGCTTTATTCTTGGTCGTTTTACTGACGGCTATATTTATGGTTCTTGCTGCATTATTGCTTGCAAAATGGCTGGCTCCTACCTCAACAAATCCTTTAAAAGGAGAACCTTACGAATGTGGGATTCCCACGCGGGGATCTTCTTGGACACAATTCAAAGTCGGTTATTATCTTTTTGCTATTTTGTATTTGGTGTTTGACGTTGAGACGGTACTTTTATTTCCTTGGGCGGTTCTGATGAAAGACATCGGTGTGCAGGGATTAATTTTAGTATCATTCTTTTTTGTAATCCTGGTATTGGGATTAGTTTATGCTTGGAAGAAAGGAGCTTTGCAATGGACGTAAAAAATATTCATATAAAGAATATGAAAACCGAGGATTTCAAAGAAAATGAATACCTCGAAGAATATGTAAGAGAACTGAGAGCCAATGGCGTTAACATTGCTATTGCCAAATTAGACGACTTTATTAATTGGGGACGTTCCAATTCGGTTTGGCCCCTGACATTTGCAACCAGTTGCTGCGGAATTGAATTTATGTGTCTGGGAGCCGCTCGATACGACTTTGCGCGGTTCGGATGGGAGGTAACGCGCAACAGTCCGCGTCAAGCCGACGTAGTTTTCTGCTGCGGCACCATTGTCCACAAAATGGCTCCCGTTCTGAAACGGTTATATGAGCAAATGGCTGAACCAAAATACGTAATGGCTTTTGGAAGTTGCGCCATCAGCGGCGGACCTTTTAAAAAGTCGTATCATACGGTGATGGGTGTGGATCAGATTATTCCGGTCGATGTTTATGTGCCGGGGTGTCCTCCAAGACCGGATGCCATGATTTATGGCATGATGCAATTGGCAAGGAAAATCAAGTTGCAGGAGTTTTTCAAACTGCCGAAGCAACCTCATCCGGAAGAGCTTGAGTATGTTTCAAAAACCGGTCATCCCACGCTTGAATCGGAATCTCCTGAAAAAAGCGAGGGGATTGCGGGTCAAGCCCGCAATGACAAAATAGAGAAAGGAGGCGACTCATGAAACCTATCGACGATTTACTGTTGCAATTTTCTTACGCCACCGTAGAACAAAACGACAAGGTTTACAAGGTTTCCGTTCCCAAAGAAAATATCCATGAAATAGCTTCTAAATTAAGAAATAACGATTCGGTTTCTTTCAATTTTCTGATTGATATTGTGGGAATGGATTATGGCGATACCTTGGGGGTTATCTATATTTTGTCGAGTACGCAATATCCTTCTTATATCCTCCATTTAAAAACTGAAACTACCGATAAGGAAGATCCGCTGCTGGATTCGCTTCATGAATTGTGGGATTCCGCCGGCTTGTACGAAAGAGAAGTGCATGATTTTCTGGGCATTCGCTTTATTAATCATCCAGATATGCGCCGGTTGTTTTTGCGTCAGGATTGGAAGGGTTTTCCTCTACGAAAAGATTATGACGCCAACCCTGAAATCAATCCAATTCCGATGGACAACGAGAATTTGGATGATATGGAAAATATACCGACTATTGAAGTGAACCATAATCAAAAATTTGAACATCAACATAAGCTTTTTGGAGCGGATGAGTATATCGTAAACTTTGGTCCTCAGCATCCGGCTACACATGGCGTGCTTCATTTGCGGGTTTCTTTGGACGGAGAAATTATCAAGAAAATTGACCCGAATTTTGGATACATTCATCGCGGGATCGAAAAAATGTGTGAAACCTACACTTATCCACAAACTCTTCATTTGCCTGACCGGATGGATTATGTTTCCGGACCAATCAACCGGCATGGTTTATGTTTGGCGATTGAGAAAGGATTAGCATTGGAGATTCCCGAGCGGGCGCAATACATACGAACTATCATTGACGAATTGGCGCGTATCGCTTCCCACTTATTGGGCTGGGGTTGTATGACGATGGATATGGGTTCGATTACAGCATTTGTTTATGGAATGCGCGACCGCGAAAAAATCATGGACATTTTTGAGGAAACCTGTGGAGGTCGTTTGATGGCTAACTACAGCGTTATCGGAGGTGTTATGGCGGATATTCATCCGAATTTCCAGCGAAAAGTCAAGGAATTTATTCCTTACATGCGCAAGATGTTGAAAGAACATCACCTCTTGTTTACAGGTAATCCCATTGCCCGCGACCGGATGGAAGGCGTAGGATATTTGAGTAAAGAAAAAGCTATCTCACTGGGAGCGACAGGACCAACCGGCAGAGCTTCCGGATGGAGCAACGATATAAGGAAAATTGAACCTTATTCCGCTTATCATCATGCGGAATTTAAAGAAATGCTACGTACCGGCGGTATGACTTTCGATCGGTATATTATTCGTTTGGATGAAATTGCAGAATCTTTGCATATCATCGAGCAATTAATTGATAACATTCCGGAAGGCGATTATGCGGCGAAAACAAAAGCTGTAATCCGTTTGCCGGAAGGCGAGTATTTCCAACGGATTGAAAATGCCCGCGGCGAATTTGACGTTTACATCAACAGCCGTGGGGATAAATATCCTTACCGAGTCAAATTCCGTTCTCCTTCGATGACTTTAGTCAATGCACTGAAAGCTATTGCTATAGAAACCAAAGTAGCCGACTTGATTATGCTCGGAGGTTCGCTGGATTATGTTGTACCTTGTATAGATAGATAAAAAATATATGTTTCATTTTAATGTAGTAACCAATTGGATAGATTCTTTTCTCCGGCAATATATGTCGGAAGGATGGACGCTATTCGTAGAGTTTGTTTTGATTGGGTTGGTCGTTCTGACCGCTTACGCTGTATTGGCTCTGCTTTTAATTTATTTGGAAAGAAAAATATGCGCTTTCTTTCAATGCCGCATCGGACCGAATCGCGTAGGTCCTTTCGGGATTCTCCAAAGCGTGGCGGATATGATAAAAATTCTCCTTAAAGAGATTATCCGGATCAATAAAGTCGATCCCTTCCTTTTTCGGTTAGCGTGTTTCTTAGTCATTATTGCTTCAATATGCACTTTCGGCGCAATTCCTTTCGACAAAGGTTTGCATGCAGTTGATTTCAATATCGGCGTATTTTATTTGTTAGCCGTATCTTCCTTGGGAGTGGTTGGAATTTTGATAGCCGGATGGTCGAGCAACAATAAATATACCTTGATCGGAGCGATGCGTTCAGGAGCGCAATTGATTAGTTATGAATTATCTTGCGGTTTATCATTGTTAGCTATCGTTATTCTTTCGGGAACGATGCAGTTGTCTCAAATTGTCGAACAACAAGCGGAGATGTGGTTTATTTTCAAAGGACACATTCCGGCTTTAATTGCATTTGTGATTTATCTGATTGCAGGACATGCCGAAACTAATCGAGGTCCTTTCGATTTACCTGAAGCGGAATCGGAGTTGACCGCCGGCTATCATACGGAATATTCGGGTATTCAATTTGGATTTTTCTATTTGGCGGAATACCTGAACATGTTCATTATTGCCGCAATTGCAGCTACGGTATTTTTGGGAGGCTGGATGCCTTTGCATATTCCGGGTTGGGAAAGTTTCAATGGAGTTATGGATTATATTCCACCGGTACTTTGGTTTTTCGGTAAAACATTTTTCTGCGTTTTCCTTGCCTTGTGGGTTCGTTGGTCTTTTCCACGTTTGCGTATCGACCAATTGTTATCGCTCGAATGGAAAATATTGATGCCGATCGGTTTAATTAATTTAATATTGATGACGCTTTTAGTGCTGTAATATAATTATGAATTATAAATTATGAATTAGGATAATGATAAGATATATCAAAAACATAGTGATAGGAATCTGGCGACTGATGCAAGGGATGTATATTGTTATGCTTAACTTTATTCGTCCGAAAGTGACGGAACAGTATCCCGAAAATAGAGGGAAAGTTTTTCCTCACGAACGTATGCGTGGTTTGTTAGTTATGCCACACGACGAAAATAATCAACACAAATGCACTGCATGTGGAATTTGCGAGACGAATTGTCCGAATGGCACAATTCAGGTCATTAGCAAAAAAGAATTGGATGAGGAAACCGGTAAAGAAAAGAGAGCGCTCGACAGATATACCTACGATTTGGGATGCTGTATTTATTGTGCGCTTTGTACGATAACCTGTCCGTCGGATGCTATAGAGTGGTCAACGGATTTCGAACATGCTTTGTTCACAAAAAACAAGTTAGTGTTGCAATTGAATAAAGAAGGCTCGTCATTAATGAAGAAAAAGAAAGAATAATAATATGGATCCGATAATTAATTTAATTATATTTTTCTGCTTGGGAATAGCAATGCTGCTATTATCCGTTCTGGCGATAACAACGAAGAGCTTGTTGCGAGCAGCGATTTATCTCCTTTTAGTACTAATCTGTACCGCCGGTTTGTACCTATTTTTGAATTACCATTTTCTGGCTGCCGTGCAAATCTCGGTTTATGCCGGAGGGGTAGTGGTACTGTTCGTATTTGCTATTTTTCTTACAACAAATAAAGGTGAATCGCTGAAAGGTCATGCAATGAAAAAATATATTTATGGCGCTTTGGCGGTAATTCTTGGTATTGGTGTTACAGCATTCGCATTGTTAAAACACCAATTTTTATATGCGCCGGAAACAGTGGGCGTAGGCGACCGGGAAATTGATATGAAAGTAATCGGTCAAACTTTGTTAGGTACAGACAAATATCAATATCTCTTGCCTTTTGAAGTATTGAGCATATTATTATTGGCATGTATCATCGGTGGAATTTTAATTGCACGAAAAAAATAGCGAGATTATGATAAAAATGGAGTATTATCTTATAATCAGTACAGTGATGTTCTTTATCGGAATATTTGGTTTTGTTACGCGCAAGAACATGATTGCCATTTTGATATCACTGGAATTGGTTTTGAATGCGGTTGAAATAAACTTTGCCGTTTTCAACCGGTATCTTCACCCCCAACATTTAGACGGTATGTTTTTTACTTTATTCGGCATAGCGATTACTGCAGCAGAAACAGCTGTAGCTTTGGCGATTATTATCAATGCTTACCGGGCAATCGGGAATATTGAAATTAAGAATCTGAGTAAAATGAAAGAATAAATAGGTATGGAATACAGTTTATTAATTATAGCGACTCCTTTTCTCCTCTTCCTGTTATTAGGATTGTTGGGGACAAAATTAAAACCGTCGGTAGCCGGAATAATCGGTACGCTGGGAATGGCATTTTGTGCAATTCTCGCTTACATTGTGGCGTTTCAGTATTTTTTCCAAACCGGAAAGACCGGCGAAGAATGGCAAACCATTATTCCGTTCAATTTCCAATGGTTGCGATTTACAGATAATTTGCACATCGATTTGGGCGTTTTGTTAGACCCGATTTCAGTGATGATGCTGGTTGTCATCACCACGGTTTCATTGATGGTTCATATCTACAGTTTGGGCTATATGAAGGGCGAATCGGGATTTCAGCGTTATTTCTCCTTGCTTTCCCTGTTCAGTTTCTCCATGTTAGGATTGGTTATCGCCACCAATATTTTCCAGATGTATATTTTTTGGGAGTTGGTAGGCGTAAGTTCCTATTCATTGATTGGATTTTATTATACGAAACCTTCGGCGGTATCGGCTTCCAAGAAAGCGTTTATCGTTACCCGTTTTGCCGACTTGGGGTTTTTAGTAGGAATTTTTATTTTATCCTATTATACAAATACTTTTGATTTCGGCTTAATAACTGCCGATCATGCTTCATTGGCAACTACTTCGATGGCAGGAGGAACCTTCTTGGGTTTATCTGTTGCAACTTGGGCGATGGCTTTGATTTTTATGGGAGGCGCCGGAAAATCGGCAATGTTCCCGCTGCATATCTGGTTGCCCGACGCGATGGAAGGTCCTACTCCGGTGTCGGCTTTGATTCATGCGGCTACGATGGTTGTTGCCGGCGTTTATTTGATTGCCCGCTTATTTCCGGTTTATTACTTTGCAGCTCCCGATGTATTGACGATGATTGCCTATATTGGAACATTTACAGCATTGTTTGCGGCGATTATCGCTATTACGCAAACCGACATCAAACGGGTGCTGGCATTTTCGACTATTTCACAAATCGCTTATATGATGGCGGCTTTGGGAGTTTCAAACTTTGGAGGACATGATGGTTTGGGTTATATGGCTTCCATGTTCCATTTGTTTACTCACGCTTTTTTCAAAGCCTTGTTGTTCTTGGGAGCAGGATCTGTAATCCATGCGGTACATAGCAATGAAATGGATCAGATGGGCGGTTTACATAAATATATGAAACTGACGAGCTGGACATTTCTTATTGCCTGTCTGTCAATTTCAGGAATTCCACCTTTCTCGGGATTTTTCAGTAAAGACGAAATATTGGCGTCGGCATTCCATAATCAGCCGGTCGTTTTCTGGACATTATGGTTAGTAGCCGGATTAACCGCATTCTACATGTTCCGTTTGTATTTCCGGATTTTTTGGAATGGCGAACGACATTACGATTCTCATCATAAGCCCCACGAGTCGCCTTGGATAATGACTTTGCCTTTGGCAATTCTGGCAGTATTCTCTATTTTTACCGGACTAATTCCTTTTTCCGATTTCGTCAGTTCCGATTTCATGCCGTTCCATACCCATATCGATTGGATGGTAGCTTCGCTAAGTATTTTGGTTGCAGTAGCCGGAATAGGAGTTGCAGCGGTATTTTATTTCAAAGACAGTAAGAAATCGGAAGAAATTGCTCAATCAATGGGTGTAATGTATAAGGCGGCGCTTCACAAATTTTATTTGGATGAATTATGGATATGGCTTTCGACGACAGTCGTCTTTCGCTTCATTTGCGAACCGATTAAATGGTTTGATCGTCATATTGTCGATGGCAGCATGAATGGTATTGCTTGGACAACACAAAAAGCTTCCTCTTCCATCAAAGGGTTGCAATCCGGACAAGTCCAATTTTATGCTTGGGTATTTATATTCGGCTCGTTGCTGATTGCCGCATTGGTATTATTTTTATAAAACAGATTATTATATGAATATTTTATCTTTGTTTGTCGCTATTCCGTTGCTGATGATGTTGTTGCTATTTATTTGCAAAGACGTCAAACAGATTCGTGCGGTTATGGTAACAGGCGCATCCGCCTTGTTGGTATTGGCGGCAACCCTTTTGGTTTTATTTCTCAAAGAGCGTGCGGTATCTGATGCCCCCATGCTTTTTGTATCTCAAATCGTATGGTATGAGCCTTTGAATATTGCATACGCAGTAGGAGTTGATGGAATTTCAGTATTAATGCTGTGTTTATCGGCTGTTATTGTATTCACGGGAGTATTTTCTTCATGGAATATGAATATGGCTAAAGAATTTTTCCTGTGGTATTGCCTTTTATCGATAGGCGTATTCGGTTTTTTCATATCAATCGACTTGTTCACCATGTTTATGTTCTACGAAGTAGCATTAATTCCAATGTATCTTCTAATCGGACTATGGGGAACAGGTAGAAAAGAATATTCAGCAATGAAATTGACACTCATGTTAATGGGTGGGTCGGCTTTCTTGTTGGTTGGAATTATCGGCATCTATTATACTTCCGGACACTCCAGCATGAATTTGCTGGAAATAGCCAATCATTTTCCTATTCCTTTGGAAGCCCAGAAGTGGATATTTCCCGCTACATTCTTGGGATTTGGAGTTTTAGGCGCATTATTCCCGTTCCACACATGGTCGCCCGACGGTCACGCTTCAGCGCCCACAGCCGTTTCCATGCTTCATGCCGGCGTTTTGATGAAATTAGGAGGATATGGCTGTTTTCGCGTCGCCATTTATTTAATGCCGGAAGCAGCCCACGAATATAGCACGCTTTTCTTGATTCTGACCGGTATCAGCGTGGTTTACGGAGCATTCAGCGCAGTCGTACAAACTGACTTGAAATACATCAATGCTTATTCTTCGGTGAGTCACTGCGGGTTGGTGTTGTTTGCCATTCTAATGATGAACCGGACGGCAATGACAGGCGCTGTCATGCAGATGGTTTCACACGGGTTGATGACGGCATTGTTCTTTGCTTTGATCGGCTTAATTTATGGCAGGACTCATACACGCGATATCCGGGAAATGGGAGGTTTGATGAAAATCATGCCGTTTGCCTCCGTCTGTTATGTGATTGCCGGTTTAGCGTCGTTGGGACTTCCCGGATTGAGCGGGTTTGTGGCGGAAATGACGATTTTTGTCGGTTCGTTTCAGCACAATGATCTCTTTCACCGGATATTCACCATTGTCGCTTGCAGTTCGATTGTAATCACCGCCGTATATATTTTACGGACGATAGCAAAGATATTGTATGGACCGGTTCAAGATAGTCATCATGCTCATTTGCCGGATGCAACATGGTTCGAAAAAGTATCTGCCGTTGTTTTAATTGTATGTATTGCAACAATCGGGATGTTTCCTTCCGGAATATCCGATATCATTCATAATAGTTTGCTTCCGATAATACAGAGGCTTGATTTAGTAATAAAGTAATTAAAGGAATAGTATGGATTTCAAAAACTTTTTGATAATGAGGCAAGAAACCGGACTAATAGTCGTTTTCCTCATCTTATTCGTTTACGATTTGATTGCTACCGGCAAAGCGCGGTCTTGGCTTTATCCATTGGCTTGCTTGTTATTTGCCGGTCAAACCGTTTACGGTTTTTTTGCTTCTCCCATAGGCGAAGCGTTCGGAGGTTTATACGTCTGCTCCAACTTGACTGTTCTGATGAAAAATATCCTGAATATTGCTACATTGATTGTTTTCCTGCAAGCTTATTCCTGGTTGCATTCTAAAAGCGTTGAACATCAGCGCGGTGAATTTTTCACAATCACTCTGGTTACTTTGCTGGGAATGTACCTCATGGTTTCGGCGGGAAATTTTATGATGTTATATATAGGAATGGAAACCGCTTCTCTGCCTTTGGCTTGTTTGGCGGCTTTCAACAAATACAAAGAAAAATCGGCGGAAGCCGGCGTAAAATACATTCTGATTTCCGCTTTTTCATCCGGAATCCTTTTGTTTGGATTATCTTTTATTTATGGAGCTTTCGGGAGTTTGTACTTTTCAGACCTTGCGATTAATCACATTTCGGATCCTTTATCCATTCTTGGATTTATATTTTTCTTCGGGGGATTGGGATTCAAGCTCTCTTTGGTGCCTTTCCACTTGTGGACTGCCGATGTATATGAGGGTGCGCCTACGTCAGTAACGGCTTATTTATCAGTCGTATCAAAAGGAGCAGCTGCATTTGCCTTGCTTTTTGCCCTATATAAAGCTTTTGGTGCGATAGAAATCGTTTGGAATCCGATTTTATGGTGGTTGTCCGTCATTACCATTACACTTGGAAATCTTTTCGCTTTGCGGCAAACGGACATCAAACGCTTTTTTGCCTTTTCCTCTATTTCGCAAGCCGGTTATATTCTGTTGGGTATTATTGCCGGAAATGCACAAGGAATGGCTGCAACCGTCTATTATGTTTTAGTTTACGTATTCTCCAACTTAGCTATTTTTGGCGTTATCTCAGCAGTTGAAAACGCTTCCGATGGAAAAACTTCGATCGCCGCTTTCAACGGACTTTATAAAACAAATCCTGTTTTGAGTGTAATCATGATGTTGGCTGTGTTTTCCTTAGGCGGCATTCCGCCTTTTGCAGGATTTTTCAGTAAGTTTTTCATTTTCATGGCAGCCGCCTCGAATGGCGAATATTTATTAGTGTTTATTGCTCTTTTGAACACCGTCGTATCTTTGTATTACTACTTGTTGATAGTGAAAGCCATGTTTATCAACGAAAGAGAACCTGAAGCCGTCGAGCGATTTTCAATTGATAATTACAGCAAAGCAGGAATATTCATCTGTACTTTAGGTATTTTGGCTGTAGGAATTTTGAGTTTCATCTATCAAAACATTCAGGGATTAACTTTTGGCATCTAATAGTTACCTACTATAAATATGAATAGAGTTAATTATGTATTTTTTTAAAAAATTAATGTAGAAAAAATTGTTAAAACAAAAGAAAAACCATACCTTTGACAGCTAAATTATTTATCATAATGAAAATAAGGTAACTCATTGGAAAATTATATTTTAAGAATATGTATTTGAGAGAAAATAGTTAAAAATATTATTATCCGATGAAAAAATGTAATGATTTGTTAACTTTATATTAAAAATGAGTGCTTTTGGTTATTTTTTCATGCAATTTAAATATAATTCATTATATTTGCACGGTTGAATGGAAGAGTTAATTTACTTGGAGAAATATATAATAAATAAACAATGAAAATAAATTATCTAACTTAAACGAACGCAAAAATTTATGGAAACAAAAACACAAACAAGTGGGACAAACAAGAGAGTTGGTAAAAAGTCTCGGGGATTCTCTGCAGGTATTGTTATTTTATTCTGCTTTATTGTAGCTATTTTAATTTACTTCTTTGTCTTCGGACAGCCGAGTAACTTTGTAAATAACGATCCTCACAATCACCCGTTACCGGGTAAAATCTTAGGAACCATTTATAAAGGTGGTCTGACGGTTATTATGATTATTACTCTTTTGTTAACTGTTCTCGTTTTGAGTGTAGAGCGTTACATTGCTCTTGGAAAAGCTAAAGGAACAGGCAATTTAATCAACTTTGTATATGATGTAAAAGCTGATTTGAAGAAAGGCAACATCACGGGTGCTGAAGCTCTTTGTGCAAAACAAAAAGGATCTGTAGCTGCTATCGTGGATGCGGGATTGAAAAAGTACAAGGAAATGGAAACGGCTACAAACTTAACAAAAGAAGCTAAGATTGAAGAAATCAAAGCGGAGCTTGAAGAAGCGACTGCACTTGAGTTACCCTCTATGCAGCAAAATCTTCCGGTAATTGCAACAATTTCTACGTTAGGTACTCTTTTCGGATTGTTCGGAACCGTATTGGGTATGATTCGTTCGTTCAGCGCTCTGGCTGCGGCAGGTTCTACCGACTCAGTCGCTCTTTCCGCCGGTATTTCTGAAGCGCTGGTTAATACGGCATTTGGTATCGCAACCGGTGCATTGGCTATTATAGCCTATGGTTTCTTTACCGGTAAGATTGACAATATGACGTATGCGATCGATGAAATGGGTTTCGCTCTGACTCAAACTTATGCCGAAACACACGATAAATAATTGAAATTATGGCAAAAGCAAAAGTAAAAAAGCAGAGCACGTTCATCGACATGACGGCGATGAGTGATGTGACCGTGCTTTTACTTACCTTTTTCATGTTAACTTCTACTT
>Ga0123354_10002579_pt1 | contig 24136 bp, 14 predicted proteins | sample TergutLab28metaG_2_FD_97872 | JGI IMG/M metagenome (GOLD analysis project Ga0123354, IMG submission 97872) | Labiotermes labralis P4 segment gut microbial communities from Petit-Saut dam, French Guiana - Lab288 P4 | ecosystem: Host-associated > Arthropoda: Insects > Digestive system > Gut ... | reverse complement strand
CCTCCTAGGTCCAAATATTCTCCTCAACACCATATTCTCAAACACCCTCAGCTTCCTTTCCTCCCGCAATGTCAGCGACCAAGTTTCACACCCATACAAAACAACAGGCAAAATTATAGTTCTGTATAACTTGAACTAACCAGTCATTTAATTCTTAATTTACTAACTGCATTTTACATGTTTGTTCTTCTGCAATAGACAGTTATTCACCTAGTTAAGAAATTCCCTGCCCTCATGGAACCAACAGACCTCTCATTATGACCTCAGAAGTCCATTGTTGGACCCTATACACAGGCACTTCAGTCCACCTCTCTCCTTCACAACCGGTTTTTCTTAATGTCCAATTTAATATTATTATTGCATTTACGCCTAAATTTCCAAAATGTGGATAGTATGTGAAACTGGATGGATGATTATTCTTGTCACCACTTTTCATTTCCAGTCTTCAGAAACTACAAGGAATGTGTTCATACTGATGCAGCCATTACATAAAGTCTCTTTTAACAATGTACTGTACCCCAACTGGAAGCCCAAGTCTACAAAATATGAATGTTATATAGGACTACATAGAGAGCTGTTATCAATGTCTGTTTTGTAGCTATTGTGAGGAATGTGTGCATGCTGCAGGTGGAATGGAGGCGCCACAACAGCATCTGAAAGGCTTCATTACCATCTTTGGAGTGGCCGAAGCTGTTGGAGCATTGACTGTGATCTTGGTGACTGTTTGGGCTGGACACTATCGTGACGGTTTTACGTGGCGCTCCAATCCTGACATCCAGTTCAATTGGCATCCTGTTCTTATGACACTTGGGATGATATTTCTCTACGCCAATTGTAAGTGACACGTATGTTACAGTTTTCCTTTTGTCCTGTGGCAGTAGTATGAAGTGTTTTTAATTTTATAAGTGTAATGTAAGGATAAAGTCATCCCTGTGCATTCCATACAGGTATATGGGGGAGAGGAGGCATAGCTCCACCCATTCTTAATCTTAGTACTAGATGGAGGTGTGTGGTCACTTCACACTCTGGCTGCTGTCTCTCCAGGGATACAGCCCCCAGTGCCCATTGAATAGGGGGGTGGGTGGACACCAGGGCTGGTCTGGACATTTCAGAGTCCATAAAATCTCTTACTCCTGTTGGGAATTGACCCACAATTCCTGGGTTATCCAGTAGGTAGCCTAGTCACTATATCGACCAAACCATCGTGGCAGAATTTTCTTATGATGTGTAACAATTATTAAATTGTCCACAGCAGTTATGTTAGTATGTGGCATATTTCAGGGACATGGTGATCCTACCATTTATTTTGCTAAATGTCTTATTTAAAAATATTATCAACTGCTTAGATTATATAGTATCAGTGACAGGTGAATGAACGAATGTGTATGGAGCATTGGTGGAATGATGCTGACAGGGGGAACCCGAAGTACTCCGAGGAAAACCCGTTCCAGTGCCACTTTGTCCACCACAAATCTCAGATGGACTGACCTGTGAATGAACATGGGCTTGCCAAGTGACAGGCTGGTGACTAACCACCTGATTCATGGCACTGCCTTCTTTCTTTATGTGACTGTCACTTTACTCAGAGATATCCACCCCATTCATTCATTCATTCCTCCCTTCATTCATTCATTCATTCATTCATCCATCCATCCATCCATTCGGTAGTCCTACGATGGTGAACACCCTCTTCCAAAGCGAGTTCTCCACAGGGTGCAATCTAGTGCTTCCGCTTTCAATCTCCAGTATCCTCACGTTTCCTTAAGATCATCCAGTAGCTGCTTACGTCTTCTTCCACGTATTCTCGTCACCTCTATCGTTCCTTCCATCCCTCCTCCAATACCGTGTTTTAGAATGCAGTTCCTATGCATGATGTGACCAATCCAGTTAGCCTTCCTTCTTCTTATTGTATGTAGAATATTTCTTTCCTTCTTGACTCTATGTAATACTTTGTCATTTTGTCACATGATCAGTCCAACTGCTCTTGTCCATCCTCCTCCAGCACCACATTTCAAAACTTTTAAAGTATTTTCTCTCCACCATACTGACAAATATTTTAGCACTACCCAAGATTAGGTGTAATGGTCAAGATTGAACTGAGGGCCCACTTAATGCTGTTACTTGTATGGTGTGAATGCTCACCACTGGACCACGATGACAGGGGCAGAATGGTATAGTATAACACACAGATTTAACATTTGACAAGTCCCAGGTTTGACCCCAATGATACCCATTAAGTGACAATAATGGAGGACTGGCTCAGTAATTACCAAATTTTCAAAGAAGTCCCTGCACTTGCAGCATAATGAACTGGGAAGGAATTTCTGTTAGTTTAATAACAATCAATTGCCTGAAGACGGAAGTTCGGACAATAGACCATGTGCACTTTACACCACACTGAAATGTGCTTCCAGTTGCATTGCACAGCGTGTTTGTTCGTATATGCTCATACATTAGACAAATTCATTGAAAATCGCGTTAAAACATTAACATCTGGCCAATGTATCATATACAGTAAAAAAAAAATTATTACTGTTGAATAAAATAAGGCATTTGGACTATGAACAAGGAAATTTATGACACAGAAGAACGACTTAACCCAATAAAATTCAGTGGCTACTACATTTACCATATACCTTAACACTGAAAATCCTGTGAGTTTCCCACATGTTGCTGTAATGTGTTCCATACAGTCATCACAGTAAACAACAATTATTCCCTATATCTGCAGCCCTTGTATTACACCATTTAATGTATGCTCTTCTGGCATTAATGCCCCTTGTCAATATACACAACTTATTAATTTACAAGCTCTCGTTTTTGGTTTAATATCCTTTGCCTGGCTGTGCTCTATTACAATAAACCCTGCCTATTCCAGTATTTCTTATGGGAATATCATTGTTAATTGAAGCATTTTTTATTTATGGCCACTTTTTTTGGGAATACAGCGAGGGCAGAAAACAAGGGCTTGATATACAACATTTACTGTTTGATCTTTATAATAGAAATACAGTGCGTTCTCTGTGATTGTTATATATTACCTAGGTGACTTTCAGGCTTGAAACAGTTTACTGTTACCATTCCACCATCCACACTACCACCACCACCATTGTCATTGTCACTGTCATATTCTTCATCATCATCATCATCATCATATTACCATCATACAGTACCAGTATCATGGAGATATGGCTAACCTCATAAGTATTTTTAAATTTATTTCATGTTTTCATGTTGCAATACACATACTTTTTGCATTTGAAGACATACGATCTGTTTAATTAAAGACTCAGAATTGTACCTTTTATGGGTACAGGACTGGTGTAGGTATTGCATCACTTTTATGTTTCCATTATGTTACATTATTAATAAACAAAGCAAGCCCCAGTTTTAACAAATATAGTTTCCTTGCAGCCATTATGGTTTACCGAGCATTTCGAAACAACCGGAAGCGCCGATTGAAGTTAGCACATATGCTGATCCATGCTGTTGCCTTCATAGTTGTCATCATTGGTCTTGTAGCAGTATTTGATTCTCATAACCTCAAGAATCCACCACTACCGAACCTGTACTCTTTGCACAGTTGGATAGGGCTTTCATCTGTCATTCTGTTTGCTTGTCAGGTAAGATTCTGCGTGTGGTTCTAGGTATTGATAGAAATGTGTCATAAAGTAAGAGTAATACAAAATGATTTGTGAGACCAATTTGATGCAACAATTATGATTTATTAATCAACCATTAGCTCAACATGTTTTGAGCACAATTATGTCCATCTTCAGGAGCACAAGGCCGTATATAACTGCATATGGTTTTCAGCACTTCATGTGTTGGCTGAAGTCTTGGGAAGCCAGGAGGCAGGTTGTGTGCACAGTGTAGAGGCTGTTATTTGACTGAATAAGAACAGCCTCTACACTGTGCTTCCCAAGACTTGTGCCAGCACCTTAAGTGCTGAAAACCATATGCAGTTATATACGGTCTTGCGCTCCTGAAGGTGGGCATAATGGTGCCCGAAATATGTTGAGCTAATGGTTTATTAATAAATCATAATTGTTGCATCAAGTTGGTCTCACAAATCATTTCATGTTAAGGATGCACGGTCACACAAACATCAAATTAACAGTAATACAGTCTGTACATATCGGAACCAGGATAGCATAGTAACGCAGCCTGTAACTCGCTAAATGCTGAATGACCATGGTTTCTTTCTCATTTTCTCTTTAAATGTTCTTTCTTTTTTCTTGTAATTATGTAGATCATCTGACACCATCATGAAATGAAACCAAGCCTATGGTGACAGAATGAAATATTGTTCACTCAAAATTTCTAGCAGCTTTTGTCTTTCCAGGTCTTTAACACATCATAATGAAGTGTTAAAAACTCAGATGATTATAGAAACACATCTATCAGTATCATAAGCATGCCTTTAAGACAGACACCATATGTAATGACATGTTTGATTCAAATGATTGCATGTAATGTAACTTCGTATGGTAGCATCTTGAAGATAATGGACTTCAATGTGTAGGATTTCTACCTTTCATTATCACTCATTGTAGTGTCACCGTTTTGATCTTTCATGACTGATTCTGATGAATCAAGATGAGACCATGTTGCTGGTGAGTCAGCTTCCCCCACTGTCCTGCTATTGTGCAGATCACTCTCAGTTCAATCAAACTGTGTCTTCCACTAACTGACATAGACTGTATTGATGTCTTACAGAATGAAAATCTCCTGGAGTCATTTTATGCTTCCATAAGTTGTTCGTATTGTATAAAAAATAAACATTAATATTTATTATGCTTTTTGGTTTTTTTATATTTGTATCACTGATATTTTGTAAGTTCTTGGAAACAAATGTGCATTTTACTTTTCAAATGGATTCTGGTGTTCATGATTCCAGTGTTCATGATGGTTATTCTGGTCTCAATTAATTACAAACATAGGACTCTGTTGTGTATAATAGCTAAAGAATGGACTGCTAGTTCTATGTTGAAATGACTATAATACACACACACACACACACACACACAGTGACTCATGTCATGTCATGTCTTTTATGACTTCACAGTGGGTATCTGGCTTCATCACATTCTTCTTTCCTGGTCTTCATCCACCTTTACGAGCAGCATACATGCCTGTACATGTGTTCTTTGGTCTCGCAGGCTTCATTGCAGCTGTAACAGCTGCTCTTCTAGGCTTAACAGAGAAGGCTTTATGGACGCTAGGGATGTAAGTACATGACAATGTCTAGTCCTTATATATCTAAGAAGGTAGTTAAGAAATTTTATTACACTACTTTCTGTCTTCAGCGAGAAACAAGGCTTACAAGATCACCAATCTGCCTTTGTGCATATGTGTTTTACCACTTTCAACTTTGGAACCAGCTGACCAATTCTCTACTTTCAACATCGTTATGTTGAAAGTAAAGTCTGAAGGCAGCTGATAGCTTCTCCTATGTCAGCACTACTACTAGGTCCTGTACCCCCATGCTTCACCAGCATAGACTTTCAGTACCCAGCAGCACTATACAGTTAAATGTGTAAAATAATTTACATTTAAGGTTTACACGTTCCATATTCAGATGCAATTGATGTGGAAACTGGATCATTGGAATGAATATGTATGTATGTATGTTTTTTTTTTGCATGCTCCATTACTTGGAGTAATACTACATGCCTTATTGTGGTATTAACAATACAGTGTTTAGAAATATCTACATTGATTATTTCATACTATGAAATTAGCTTAACCTTTTGATGCCTAATGTCAACTATAGGGGTCGTACCGCACTGCTAACCTCTAAAGTTGCATTTTATATATTTATTCAACAAATATAGATACTGAATATTTTAAACATGGTATATACTCTCCGTTTTTTTCTCTTCAAAATGAGGTTTGTTTCATAATTCTAACATATTTGGTTCCTGTATTATTCACATTTTATATACAGGGTGTGCTAAAATTAAAAAAATAATTCTGGTGCCAAAAGATTAATCTACTTGGTATGATGGATTTAACACTTCATTAAGTTTGTCAAAAGAAACCTCGTTAGTAAATTTAGCGAATATTTTAAAATATTTCCTTGTTAATCTATTTTTACTTATTGGCCAAATGTCTGTCTTTAATACTGATGATTACTGTCCCTTCCCTTATTTAGCAGCTCACACTCAAATAACAAATGATCTATTCTTTGGTCCTTGGTGCCACAAGGACATGTTGGTGTATCAATTATTTTAAATCGGTGCAAGTACGACCTTATATTACCACGCCCCGTAACCATGGATGTAAAATTATGGGTAATGTTTATTCTCCTACTTAACCTAACAGCAACTACCGGGAAGTATTCGTTTGTGATTTTCCCCTTTGTTGTTTGGTCCCATTCCTTTTGCCACTTCCCAACACTTATCTCACTTAGTTCACTTATTACTACATTTTTGAAACTTTCTTGTAGCATTTTTTGATGTCCACGCTTGTTGCTGCCTCCTTTGCAAGTGTGTCGGCTAGCTCGTTTCCCTGGATTCCAACGTGCGCCTTGACCCAGCAGAACTGAATTCTCCAGTGTGTTTTTCCCGTCTCCGTCAGTTTCCTTCTTATTTCTTCAATGAGAAATGCGTGGATATTGTTATTTTTAAGGGAGTCCAGTGTCATTCAGCTGTCTGTGTGTGTGTGTGTGTGTGTGTGTATGTATGTATGTATGCATGTATTATGTATTATGTATGTATTATGTATGTGTGTGTGTGTGTGTGTGTGTGTGTATTATGTATGTATGCATGCATGTATGTATTATGTATGTATGTATTATATATGTATGTATGTACACCTTCATTAATGGTATATACATACATGTAACATTCTGTAATTTGCAACAGCCAGTGTTGTAGTACATAGAACATAACTATGTCCATTTCTCTTGCAACTTGGAAGTTTCATAGAGGCAGCCACAGATGATGGCAGGCAATGCAAGCTACCTTTTGTATAGCAATTGGTAAAGGTGTAAAGACAGCTGTCTGTATTAACTTGTTTAATGACCTTATATTACTTGCTGGGCCTAAACTGTTGGGAGAAATTATTCAAGGAATATTTCCATTGACATGTTTAATATGGACTAATGTTTTATCAAAAAGGAAATAAGCAACAGGGCATTACAAGTGTGTCTTGTGTCTAAAATTATATTATTTCTTTTATTCACAGGGATTATGGTAAACTACCTTCTGAGGGAATCATTATGAACTTTATTGGAGTACTGCTGGTTGTATTTGCTGGTCTCGTGATTTATCTTGTGACAGAACCTCGGTTCAAGAGACAACCTCTACCAGAGGACGAGATGCTGTTAACATCTGGTCTGGAGTAACATTAACTGATGATATGTCCAAACATGACAAAGCTATTATGTGTCTATAAGAAAACCGTAATTATGTTAACAATTATTTATGATAATGTATATGTCATCATAATGGATTCCACAGTCATAACCACTGGACATAATGGAGTTTAAACAAATGCAAGTGCAGGAATAAAACAGCACAATCTAGTTTTCCATGCCAATTGAGGAGAAAGGAGTCACAAATAAGAAACGACACACTAATAAATAAAAAATTATTTTCAGCACACATGTTGCATCATAAACCTCTTAATTAAGTGTTGTTAATTATGTTACTGAATACATATACAGTAATCATAAAATTTAGTGAATCTTATGTTTATTGGACCATGCATCATCTTGATAGTTGAATAAAGAGAGACCAACTTGATGTCACTTGCTTTATTATTTCATTATTTACTGCTCAACATGTTTCAGATGTTAATACATCTGAAACATGTTGAGCAGTAAATAATGAAATAATAAAGCAAGTGACATCAAGTTGGTCTCTCTTTATTCAACTATAAAATCTAGTGTTTAACTAGCAGATGGTACATGCTTACCTTGCACCCTAATTCACCATATCCCCTGATAAACGGTCATAAAATGAGAAAGATAGCATAAAACTCAATGATAGATACATATAACAGAGATGAGGAGACAGCAATGACAATCTGAGTCACAAACAAATTTGTATGGGAATGTGTGTATTTTTATAAACTCCCAGTAACTTCAACATCTAGGGATAACTGAATGAGAACATGCCACACTGGCAATCAGCAGTGTATTTGTCTGTCACGTTACTGAGCAGGTTATGTTCAGGAGGCACCCATTCAGAACCTCAGCCAACAAACTGGCCATGCCTTATTAGGATTTCTGTGGCATTCCTCAATCCTTACACACAAATAGTACCTCAAGGTCATGACTACTTCATTCCACATCCTTCCCAGTTTGTCACTCAGCTGTCATCCTGTCATCAGGATAGTATAGTTTCAGATACTGACAGCATTGCAAATAAACCATGTAAAATGAAATCTTCCTCCATGTTTACAGCATAGGCCTACGTTACATTGCCTTTTAAGGCTGATGGGAGAATTTAATCACCAGCTCGACTAGCTTCCAGTCAGACAAAAAAACACAATGTAGCAGCTTGAGATACTGTAGGGTAATTTCAAGGGTTATTGAAAGAAGGTCATTTGCTGCTAAAGTGTATTTAAATTTGGACTATTGTATTTGTGCAAAATATAACAAATTGTATAAACATAACAGTAGTTTTGCATTATAGAATGTCAGAATGAATATAATTAACATGAACAGACAGCACCAAATATGTGCTGCACTCGGTGCTAATTTTAAGTTCAGGTTCATATTTAAAATTGTTATTGCATTGAGTAACCCTCAATTAATGGTGCTGAGTATGTGACTTAAATCATGAGTCATGTAAAAGTGTCACTTCTTAGGTGCTTGTATATTTAAATAAAACACAAACTGCAGGCATAGCACACAATGCTATATTGCATTTCTGACCTATGACTTTGTGCTTATAAAAGGTGATGGCATTTGTTAAGCCCCATACTGCAGTAAGGGTTAACTTTATATTCAATTCTAAATTTTGTAAGAACTTCATGAGTGTACTATATGTTACATATGACATGAGACCTTAAATTATTCTTCTGTTATAGAACTTCAAGCTTAATTATGACATTTTAAAAGGGTTTCATCCAGAGGTGTGTTGGAGCTGGTTCAGCCAAACTAGGATGTAGTAATTCAAAATAGATGAAACAACTGCCACATAAGCTAGTCACAATTGGCCAGACATTACATATCACAAACACTGGTGTTATTTTGGACATCATCCCTTATCTTGGAGTCCTCAAAGAACATTTTGGAAACATTCATTTTTCTAAAATGTTGCGTTGGAGAAAACTCCAATTTAATTCAAAATGTCCATAATAATAACCACGTTTATTGTACCACACCATCATCGGAAACATTTTGATGTAATAACCTTCTGTTTTCTACACAGTGCAGAAATTACAATACCTAATAAAAACTGGAAATTGAGAACTGAATATGTGAACTAGCAGTCCAAATTTTGGCAGCACACCGTTGGTTGAATAATGCTTATATTGAATGCACAAATTACCACCTATTGTAAACATCCATATATTCAGTAATTATCATTGTGTCAGTATTGAATGTTCAAACCTATAAAGTACTTATACAGGAGACTTAAAGTTGGATGTGACTTCAGCGAATCTCATATACTACCTCTATGGTAATAAACTTAAAACACAGAAACAAATATTGTTGTCAGAACCATTACCATATTCTGGCTTAAAAGCTGTTCATTATAGATTCAAGACATTAATTTGATAGTTTCATATAGACACTAATTTTGGTGGTACAAAATTATGTGTTACATAGCTACCTTTTTGTGAGATTTGAAACTTCTCACAGAAATATTGCTGAAGACCCAAGCTTTGTGCCAATGGGTAAAGTTCCTGGCGTTCTGACGCACTGAACTGCCTTCATCACCCAAGACTGCTTGACCCTGAAGAGGAAGGCATTACACTCCTATTTACCCAACACCACGTAATACCCAAGAGGACTTCCTCAGTAACCTTTTTCATAGAAACACAAACATGAAAAAGAATGTTAAAAAAGATAGTGGATAATGAAGATAAATAAGAGGATAAAGTTATTATTTTAATTTAGATTAAGCAATATAGTCCCCCCCCCTTACAAATTTGAATAACAGCATCTTTCAGTTTACAAGAACAATAGGAGCATGAGTTTGGAAATTTTGACACAATTATTACAACAGCTTTATAATTACAAAGAAAACTTAGTGAATATACCTTCGGACAGTAATGGTGGAAGGCAGTACCACATATTTTATTCATACAGCTAAGTTGTAGTACAATCAGGAAATATCACTGAACAGAAAACAGACTAACGTGCATAAAGCATGTACCCAAACCACACTACATTCCCATTCCACAGTCCTCATCTTCCTTGGCTTCCTATTTGCACAAAGTATGTTCTTAACATCCCTATATCCTCTAACCCTGATGATACAGTCTGCAAAATAATCTGCCTTTATCCAGAACAATATCACTTTCATAAACCCTCCTTTCATGACTGCTGTTCTACAGACACTGATCAGACATGTCTGGAACATTTGTATACTTGTGAAGCACACCTTCTGTTTGCCCATTGCTGACTTTCAACATCATATCCATAAACAAATGTACAGACAAAACCTTCAATGCTGAACCCATTACTGGACTATGACAAAAACATTGGTAACTACCAACTGACATTATTTCACATCCTAGAATACTTGCATCTTCATCAACACTTCTATGAGAACCTCAAATCTCACACAATCTACTCCTTGATCTTGCACTGCATATAATGTCTTGCAATCTCTAAGAGGTCAGCATTGAGAACACAATAACAGAGACTGAGTAATTCCACAAACTACCCGGTAGTATTTCTAATATGTGTATATATGTGTATATTGCAAGTTATATTGTCTTAAATTACTGCTCTCATGACTTGACAATTGATAAATGTGTAGTGCTGGGTAATATTCATTGTAATATCTGGACAACAAGTTGAGCTTATTAATTATTTTCATCTTCTGTGCATAATAGCAGCTCTCCAACAGTTTCACTTTTTAGTAAGACATATGTAATACCCTGTATCTTGCAGTCACATTATCTCTCCTGTTCATATATTACACTCTCTGCCTGTGTTAATTTAACTTACATATGTGACAAATATTTCAAAACATGCTTTTTTTGTTCTGTTAATTTTTTTCAAATGCTGATTATAAATGTGCAGTTGAATGATTGAATTGTATAAGCATATATTTTCATATTACTTTTTCCTCACATAAAATGTGAATTGTTAAATATATGTCTGTATATTCATGAAAGTAACTTGAAAATACTGTTGTGCAAGAATTAAAGAATAAACATCTGAACTTGTTTATTATTTAACAAAAGCAAAATGTTTCCTGCTGTGATGAGAAGTTCATTAACTAGGTAATCCTGTATATTGTGCTTAACAAGAAAACAACACGAAATTATTTACAATCCTGAAGGTTAATGATAAGGTCTATAAGCAATGTATGGTGCAATGTGGTAATACAGTTTCAAGCATATCAAATTTGAGAGATATTTAAGGCGTGAATTTTTATTTCTACAATTTCCCCATGATTTTAACTGCTAGACTTCTCTGTACAAGATGAATACCAACAGGGGATTTAAAATATAAGGCTAATTCAGTAGCAGTATATTTTATTATTATACATTACAGTGTGATCACAAACTCTTTTCATGAATAACAGAAAAAAGTTGAAGAGTAACCTTCTCTACATAGGGCTCAGTCAACTCAAATCATGCATATGTGAGGGTGGAGCAGTATTGCACATGTGCATTGCTGTTGATGTGATGTCAGCCATGCTTCTTGATACACTGAGACAGGTGCTAAGTTGTTAAGAAGTTTTATACCAATTTTTATGTTTAATGCCATTCCACTGTACTCTTTTCAATTACACGTGTAGGTCGTCCAGAAAGTAAAGCTACACGCAGTAAAAGGCTTTAAAAATATTTATTAACAAAATCAAGTGAAAAGAACTCTTAACACATACCTTAAGCTATTAAATGTTGGCAAATTTATACTAGTTCACACAGCATTATATCCCAGGAAACAGTATTCTCCATGGTCACAGACCTGATAATGTCACAACTTACAATCAGTCACTCCTGACCCTGGAATGACTCAAACCTTTTCCTCAAGGATGACAAAAAAGAAAGTAAATACTAACTCCATGACACACAGTTCTTCTACAGATGCTAACAATCCTCAGGATGCCAAGAGAATCCATCACTTATGGAGCCCAGAGATTCATCACCATGTTCACATGGGCCCACCACTGGTCCCTACCATGTGCCAGATGAAAGCACCCCACTCATTCATAAGGTGTTCTCTTGACTTCCATATCAAACTTAACCTCCCACCTAAGCCTAAAGCATACAATACTTTATATGACTGCTGGGTTACTTACTGGTGAAGGTTTATATTGCGATATTCTGCATTATGGTAGCATATAATGTGTCTCCATCTTTGGGGTAGAAGTGATGATGAAGGCAGCATGTCTCTGATCTTCTGGTAACTACTTTCCAGACCGTGTAGTGTCATAAGTCAGAAGGCAACAAAATTAAGAAAATTCCTTATTGGCTGAATGCATTTAAAATTATTCCACTTATTTTTCTCACAAAACTGCTCTCTCAGTTTCTTGCAAAACCAATATGTATCTCAGTTTGTGAAATTTAGTGGAAGGAAAAGTATTCATGTCTTGCATCAGGTTTTTGTTTTTACATAGTATAAAATTATTTAAGTAATTCTTCAACCAGCTGTTCAAACTTTATTGTGCATACCCTGGTCAAAAATACAAGAAAATATAACAATGTCCTGTGCTTTGCAGACATACTAGAATTGGAGAGGATGGCTGTGCAATGTGAATGGTAGATGGGGGGGGAGCAGGAAATAGTTTAGTAAGAAATGTTAACCTTTTATGAAAAAATAAAAATTAAATTACATAAACCCAGCAGAAAGCAGATCAAAATTTAGTGCAGTAAATGTTTCATGAACGCATATAGTGTTAAGTATGTATGTAGGTATGCATATATGTGTGTGTGTGTGTGTGTGTATGTATATATGTATGTATTTCTTCTCATTCCCCTGTCCCCTTACCCCTTGGAAATTTCAAAGTGCTTACTTATTAGAATTACAGGCACAACACTTGTGCTAGAGTGTCAGAAATACTCAGCTTTGTTCTTCTAAGAGCAGAAAGATAAATAACTTTAAAACATGGACTGAAAACATTGTCTGAATGCATTTAATTGAAGGCACATGCTCATACACAATGAAATTCTAATGTGATTCATCCCTGATTATTCACCCAATAAGAATGATACCCCAACATACATAGCTGTTTCAGGTAGCAGTTCAATGTTAATAACTATACCTCCTCAGAATGTGACAACAGTAGTGTAACTACATTTTCACTGTAGAGGAAGTTCTGAAGAAGCAATTAATAAAAAGTAACTTTCAGTACATCAGTATTCAAATTCACTGTGCTATTAACATGAATGTTACAATTTCAATATCCAACTGCCCTTTTATAATTAAACTATGTTAAAAAAACAAACGCACAACAATACTTGCATTTCAGGGAGCATTTAAATTCATAAAACCCACTCACATATTCCAAATACATCCCTTTCAACCAATGGTGAAAAATTTAGACTGTCCCAAAAGCTGTACTGCTGTTCGGAGTACACACAATTTTGAAAATACATGCTTAGGAATCTTACATATTTATTGGCCTTGAAGTTCATTTATTTACAATACATTAGTTTCAATAAAACAATTAAAATTTATTTATTCTGTACATATCACTAGACAAAATTAACAGTTTGAAATATTCTTTTTTCTCCTTGGAATGGTCCAAATTTCACTGCTTCAATTTTCTGTACTAGCTTTCATTGCTACATCTCATGTCTGTTAATACAACACAATATTTAAAAAGTCACTGAATTTATACAGTGCATAAATTGTGCCACATTACTTAAATGATAAAAAATCTTATTAATTATATAACCATATTTTTTCAACAACTAAGATCAAAATGCCAACAGTCAGTTGTGTTACACTGAAAACAAAAAACTATTACACAGCTATTCCTGTGATGTAGTTAGTTGGGGGTGGGCATTCATATTCCTCATACAGAACAATATTTCTCAGGGAAATTCCACAGATCTTAATAAAATCTACTTATATTTTTTAAACATTTTGTGCACAGAGAAAATCTCTTAATATTCAATTTCTTTTCAAGTGCATTTATATTTGACTGATCAGAACCACAATCAAATTTCTCATAACTTTTAGTCTAGATCAGTATACCACACTTCATCAAAATCTCATCTGCTGTTTTAAACAGAAACTGTGTGAACAGGTAGCCATTTATGCACTTCTCTACAGTAAACCTTACAAATAGTAAAATATGTATGTAACTGATGTAACAATAAGTAAACGGAAAAGGAACTTCACAACACTGCACTGCAAAACTGTATTTTATGTACTTTCAATTAGCAATCAAAGACAAATATAAACAGTATTTTGAGCACTAATCCCTGATAATTACTATATTATTTAAATTAAAAAATATTCTTGCCCAGGGAAAGAAATAATCTCTTACGCACTAACACAAAGTACCTATTTAGTGATGTCTGATCATATCCACATAACAAGTTTAACAAGTTACATCTAAAGTAATTCAAAATGAAGCAAGTGTTACACCAAAGGAAACAAAGTTGTTCTTCTGTTACACATGAGTTTTCTTTTCAGCCCATTATTTACTCTGCCTGTACTAACAGCTTAGGCACTATTTCTGCTGGAAAATTTATTTGCTAATGTAGACACACAGCATTTACACCTCTCCTATAAAGTCTCTTCTACTAATAATGATTTAACAAAGGCTAATAAACACTGTATTAAACTCTTAATATGAAGTCAACTGTCCAGGCTTCTGTTGAACGTTTTTGATACTTCAGCAACAAAATGCCAAAACTGCCTGTTATTAAATTCACAGAATTTTGAGTATTACTCCTGCAAATGTCATATTAGAAGGGAAAGTTGAATCAAAAGTATTTTAACACTGCATTACTGAAACCAAATTCACTCAGTAGAGTATTACAAAGTTACATCTTATTTTGCAACTGTTTAATTTTATCTTGGGCTTCATTTTCTTTTACAAGTGAAAACAGCAAGGGAATTATAACATATTTTGATAAGTATCATACAGATGAATTAATCTTCACTCTTCAGTGATGAAAGAGATGTGTGGATATTTTTAGAACAACCACTACATCGTTCTTTCTGTCATAATAACAATCTCGCATTTTTAAACTCATGTAATCAAAACAGAATAACTACAAAAATTAAAGGCCCATGACATCCACAAGTTCTACTTTCCTTTAGGCTGATGCAGTGCCAAAGTAAGTTTGTTAAACATTCTGTCAGTATTGCTGAATGATGTATATCTTGACACAGCACTCGGTGACATTTTTTCTGGTTCATATCTACCTAAAGGTGAGTGTCTAATAGATTCAGGAGTGAGTGGGGTTCCTGGAGTTGATGGAGTATTGGACTGTGATCCATACTGTATGTTCGTTCTGTACATGGCAGCATAGTTAAAGGTGTTTCGAGGAGTTATTGGTGAAAATATAGGCAGATTAGTATTGCCAAATGAAGAAGAGCCAGTGCTTGGTGGAGGCACTTTACGCAATGTCAAACGCTTTGGAGTTATCCAAGGAGATGCTTGTGGTGTAGAATGTTTAGAACCCTGAGAAAATGAAATTTTATCTGTAAACATCCCCGAGTTCATATGAGTAGCTGTAGAGACTTGAGCTAAATTCATCGGACTTGAGTTGGAGTTGAATTCATGTGGCTTAGATGACTGTACGTGAGAGTTCATGTTGGTGCTACTATTACTGCAAGTAAATACTGGTGTTTCTTTTTGTAGTTTCTGTTTCAAAAGCATTAACTGTTGTTTCAAATCTCTATTGTCCTTTTCTTGTCTTTTAATAATTCCATTCAATCTCATTATTTCCACTTTGGCAGCTTTGTACTTCAGCACAACACTGTTAAAATAGGCCGTGATCCTGCTACGGTGGCCTTCCTGAAAAGTCATAATTTGTAGCGCACGTTTCAACACTTCTTCGGGATTTCTGAAATATTCCTGGATATCAGCACTCAACTCAGAAGTTAATGGAGTCATAGTAAATGTGTTTCCACAAACTGCACATTTTTTTGTGTCATCAGGTTTGACACAGTCTTCACAGTAGACATGTCCACAACTAGTTAGTGAAAACTTTTTTCCTTTGGATTGGGTTGGTAATAAATGACATGAATTGCAATGTATCCAATCCATTTTTATATGTTTGAACACAATTCTACTTTCGAATTACCCTCTCACATCCGAACATTACGCCATTTTCTCATTGTACTTTACCAGTAGATGGCAACGTAACTTTCATTGTATGACGTCATGTATCATGATTGGTTGCGTGTTAAGGATACGGAAATACGTTCAAAGTGACCAGCTAAAGATAACAGCAATCGAATATCGAAAATTCGTTATCTGTAGTTTACTTGCGTGTCTGTTAATACTATTTCTACAGCTGGTATTTTTTCATATACGAAGTACGAATATCATTCCCTTGAAGGTACAGAAATTATAATGTGACTAGTGTCACAGGCGTTGGAACAAAGCCATTAACTTTCAACTTGGATTGTTACGTCACAATAATTAATAGTACTGCGAACTTAAATCTAGAGTACCGTATAATATGTTCGGCGATAGGCAGTTGCCGCACGCAAAATACGAATTGCTTATTGAAAATAAACGGCAAGTAAAATTAAATTTATCTTGTGAGAAAGTATTATTTATTGAAATTACAGTAATAATGTTTTTCTGTGCTAATGCGTTTGTATTTTAGGGTCGGATTAACCCACAGCGGAGCATTCAAAGCAACAGGCTTAATTATAGCCGTTGTCCTTATTACAAGTTTAACTGTTTACATTTCGTGGGAAAGCTTGAAGTCTCTGGATGATAGAGGCTTTGTGAAGGAGCTTCAGAAACTGGATTTAAACGTTACTGGCTCAGGTAATCAGTACGAGATTACTGGTAAAACCATACGTTCTTCAAGAGTACGAGATGTTGCAATAAGGCAGTTTTAATGAACTGAAATACAAAATGAGTATCACATCACTACTACTATTCCAGGCCAACACTGTGTTGTGTTGTAGGTGTAATTCTATTGTCCCACAAGTAACAGTGAAACTATTCTGATTTCAGAAACTCTATAGTACAATGAGCACATATATGTGTCAGTGAATTTGAGGTTTAGTGTCAGTTACTAGACTAACTAAATAATTCTAACCTACACATTTTTTTTCCACCCTGTGACTACATTCCGGTTACACTAAACATAAGGAAGCCTTTTAGAAATAAAATGTCCTGTACCCCAACTTTTCCCACTTTCCATTCCTCATCACTCTTCCCAGTGTTACCCCCACAGGATATGTCATAATGGTAAACCAACTTGTTGATGTCTTACATTAATAAAATGACCAAAAAATCATGTGAAACAAAACACTTAACTTCATGACACAGTTTTGAAACTCTAAGAACTTCCTTTTATGGAATCCAAGGGTTAGTACTGTGCACATGTGAACTTGCCACCCTGAACCAGATTGTCACTCCATAACCACCTCCCTATGTCTTGTAGATCCCCTTTAACATTAAACTCCCATCTATACCTGTGTCTTCAATGTTGCTTCCCTTTATGCTTTTCCAACAGAAACTATGTATTTATTATCTCTTATGGGTGTTACATGCCCTGTCCATCCAATTCTCTGTGATGTGTTTAATACAGTTTGGTGAGAAATATAAATTATTGGGCACCTTACTGTATAATTTCCTCCACTCTATAAACAATAGTCAGTGCATCAGTTCTTTAATCTCTGCAGTTTATCACTGAGTATCTGAAGTAGATGTTGTGCAGACTGTATAATTTATGTGTCTATATTATCTCTACAGCACAACAAGGTTGTATCAGTTAAAATTTTTCCACACTCTTGGTACTAAAAAATTCTGCTCATACCCTGTTCTGAAACACTCCCACATGTTCTTTCTTCAGTGTAAGTGACCAAGTATCACACACAATGTGATAGGCAGATTTAAAGTTTTGTATGTTTTAATCTTCACATTTTTAGGTATACAAGAACTCAAAAGATTCAGAATTCACTGGTAGCAAGCATTCCTCAAATTTAATCTGCTCTTATTGTGTTAGTGAATGAAGTTTTGATTGGTTACTGTTGCTTCCAAATATCTGAACTGCCCACATCTTTTAAAAATTGATTAGTTACAAATATGGGGTCATTCCATATCAAGTCATCACAGGTGTTGATGTGGTGATTGTAAATGGTAATTGGAAGTTCTCATGTTACAGTTGGATGGCTGCAGCGTAGAACTAAACTGTATGGGCTTGCTGTGAAGCAGTACTTACACTCCAGTCAGTCTGACACAGTCACTGCAGCCCTACCAGTTACAACTAACAAACCATCATCAAATGGTACAAAGACAAAAACATTCAGACTTGTCTGCTATTATGCGCTTCCCAGCGGTGATGCAGGAGGTGATCTGATGCCTGAGCAGATCAACCCATCACTGTGTACCCATATCAACATAGCATCTGCCGGGATAACAAATGGCTCCTTGCAGCCTGTTAATTCAACAATTCTGGGATTATATACCCGTGTCGTTGCACTCAAGTCAAGCAATCCTTCTCTTAAAGTTTTACTCACCATTGCAGGAAGTTCAGAGCCAGGAAGTTTCTCTACCATGACTGCAACTCATGCCTCACGAAAGTTGTAAGTCTTTGATGTTTTCAGATTAATAGTAAGGAGTGCATTTGTTTTCATAAAAATAGAAGAGCTGAAACACATAGGTTGTGTGGGGGGAAGGGGAAATGCTGTTGATTTCCATCTGTTTTACCATACAAAATAATAAGCAAAGCTCATTATAAGGTTTATCTTTAATTCTACTTCCATTATTCCCTCATTATTAGCATACTTTCTTCTTAAAATCACTGTGCTGTTTGTGTGTGAGCCTCTTCAACCTTTGAAACAATGACTGATTTTAACAAAAACTGGAGGGCACTTCAGTGTTTTATGTAGTTTCCTAGTCATTAGTTGTAACATGGAGACTGCACAAGACTTGTGAGGTGGGAGTGACACTAGCATGCTTGGTCTAGGGCCCCAACTGATGTATAGTTACAAATCGCCAGAAAGTATGCAATTTCTTATAATAAAACCAACTAGATGCACTAATTTCTCAAATTTATTTTTGGAATATAACTGCTTGTTTCGGACAGTTCCTCTGTCTGCTTGCTAGCAAGCAGACAGCAGTATCTGACAAATGTCTGTTGCTGTATGTACAGTCTTGAACTGCTGATGATGGATGGAAAGACCATCTGAAACATGTAGAGTGTCATTCCAAAATAAAATAAATTTGATACACTGGTGCATATAGTTGGTTTTACTATAGAAATAATATTACGATGTACGGCCCTATGAATGTCAAAAGAATACACTTTTCTTCACGAATTACAATTACATCTTCCATGATGTTGTGCAGTGTCATCTGGTAGAAATATACGAAGGTTTCAGAGGAATCCGCTGCCTTTATCACCGGGGCACCTCATTCAACCTGTTACATGAAAGCATAAGATTCCTCTGAAATGCCAGTACACTTTTACCTGACAACATGACATCACATCACAGAAAATAACCATCTTCAAAGAATAATGTGAAACATTGCACTTAACAGCAAAGGTATGCAAAATTAATTCTCTATGAGATTATAAATTCGCACAGGGGTTTGAATGTAACATATCTTCTCCTGTTCATAGAAGTGATACAGTGAGGATTATAACAGTCACAAATTTGGAATACTACAGTATCTAAAAATAAAGTAATGTTCATGTATTTAATTGAGTGAGATGGATAGGCTAATATTCTTACAGTTATGTTGCAGTCATCATGCACAACCCATTACCACCACAAATCCGTCTGCAATGTTCATGCCACCATTGTGGCAGTCGCACGTAATTCAAAAGCAATTTTATGGATTCTCAAATTTCTCCCCACAGACAGGGCAAGTTTCAACTTCCAGCTTCTCCTGTAGTTGTTCTTACTGATAAGCTGTACCTTTGAATCGGTTTATAATTCCTTGTGGCTTCACTTTGTTTACTTGACTTTCTTTCCATAAGTCCTGTATAGAAATGTAAGAAATTCGCTTTACCTCCAGTTTTCTCTGTTCATAAGAAGGGATGAATGGATCTGGTAGATAGGCTTACTTGTAGGCCTTCATCTGCATAAGCTCTTTTCCTCAAGTTTGGTGAAGTCTGTGAAGTTACCCCATGTGAAGGAAGGGCCTTATTTATCACCTCTGCCCTTACTGCCACATCTGGCCATGAAGGGCAGGTGTAATTTGTATTACTTTCATATACACCATCAAATGTTCTCAGACTGTCAGATAATTGCACTCGATGTGTGTGATCATTCATACAGTCAGGTGCTAAGTCTTTCTTTGTGAATGGATCTGAGTTGAATGGTCATGTACCACAGCATTAGAGACCCTGGGACGCTTTTGTAAAAGAAGCAATTGGATTCTAAGCACATATGAACAATACTACAGTCTGATAATGTATGGTAGAGCTACCCAAACATAAAACATGGTTTCTGTCACTGTCTTATAACTGTATAATCTTAAGTGTACAATACTGACCTCTGTCTACAGTTTTCAGTGTGCGGATGATATGTGGAAAATGTCATTTGGCCCTTAAAGATGCACAAATGAAGAGTATATGTTATAGTCAGAGTAGTCATACACACATGCAAGAGTTAAAAAAGTATGTGTGCATACTCTTGGATTGCCATTAGCACAAGTTTGTACAATTGGTATTACTGATTCTACCATTAAAAACCACGAGGCAGTAATACCAATGTGAAATCAACAGCAATCACTACAATTCACAATGAAGACAAACCTGATTCACTTCCACTATGAGTTTTTAAAATTCATAGTGTCTAATAAGATATATAGAAAGCCTGCACCTGCCTGGACATCCTGTGACAGCTGCTGTGTTGAGGGCAGACTGTAAACACAGTTGTACTGTAAACATTCAATTGCTGGAGAGCATTGAGGTGTAGGCCTGCTTTTTCTTATATACAGCGTGATTCAAGAAGATGGACTCAATTTTGTACATCTATATTTCCTGAACTATATATGGTATGTGAATGATCTACATAACATTTGAAAGAGGAGGTACTAAATTTTCAAATACCACTGCTGGAGCATTTGCCTAGCACACAACCATGCAGCAGCGTCAGTTGATAGCAAAATGGCTACTATGCAGCACAAGATTTTTTTGCATTCGTGAGTACATTAAAACCGAGTCGGCGACTGCTGTGCAGCAAGCGTTTCATCTTCGTTTCAACATTCATCTTCCAAATTTCAAACTTCATTGTGAGTATAATCAAATGTAATTTACATCATATTTGTCCCTAGTTCTCATTTTGAAATATAAACTTACGAAATTGAGTCCATGCTTTTGAATCACGCTGTATTACTGTACTCAGAATTATAGCACAGTGATTCCTATGTTCATTTGGGAGAGGAGTTATCAATCATGTGAGCTCTTAGACAATGCATACTGTTACCCATCTTTGCAGTAACTGATCCAGGACTAGAAATGCACGCAATAGGAAAGCAGGCCTTTTGTGCTTCACTCAGAACTGTCTGTTAAACAGCCTGTTAAATCTGTGTTGTATGAAACAGAGTGCTGGTATAACATAGTGGTCCATACTGTACAGACAGCTGGTAAATAGTCCAGTCAACTGAGGAAAGAGAGTACACTGTTACATCTCATTGCAGAAGAACTTTAAAAAGTATAAATTGATAATTTTGAATTCATAGTAACAGAAGTGACAGTGAACTGTAGCAAGTGCTGATACATTGAAGTGTTATTGCAACATATACTTTTGCTTTCTCACATGCTGGTATATTGCTTTTTTTTCACATTTGTATCTAAATGCAAAACATTGGTTTTATTACTCTGTATAGTGTGTCTGCTGATGTTAAAATTTCTATTTCTCATTTAGTACTAAAACTGGTTACACTGCTTTATGGAAATCATAACCACACTGTGAAGGCTGTGCCCTCTTTTTGTGACTTTCTCAGAGGCAAGTAGCATTTCTTCGTATGTGTCAGTAGCTCATGGTTGTAAGTAAAACTGTCAAACCAGGCATTTAGAGAAACAGAAATGATAAAAGTTGCTTGAGAAGTAACAATTAATGTATATATTGCAGATTCATCAAGGACATCCTCGCTGTTATAGCTCAGTGTAAATTGGATGGCTTGGACTTTGACTGGGAGTTCCCTGCATGGTACAGTGACAGAATGGAACGTGTCCACTTCACACAGCTGCTTATGGAACTACGAAATGAGCTGAACAGGAGTCACTCTGCACTGCTTCTAAGTGTGGCAGTGGCTGCCCCAAAGCCTGTAATAGATGCTGCGTATGATATTGCTAAGATGGCAGAGTAAGTGTGCATTGAAGAATAATACTGCCACCTTACATCACATTCAGTACGACTTACTGTTTCTCTCAAAGAGATATGGGAATGATGCCTTTGAAGAAACTAGAGCTGAGGCCCTTGCTGTTCTGTGATGTTATGTGGCAGAATTTGGTAGTTGGTCACTGATGTTTCAGGACAGCCTATTCGTCCTATCTTCAAGGGTCCTTGACCCTTCCACCACATTGTAGTTGAGGCCTTTCATGTTTTGTGGTGTTATGCAGTATAGGTTGGTAGTTCTTACACCACATTGCTGTAAAGGCCTTCACTCTTCTGGGATGTTACATAATGGCATAGCTTGGTAGCTGGTTACTGGTCAAATCTTCAAACACCCCAAAATGTTAGGAACCAACTACCAAGCTGTGCCACATAACAACCAAAAAGAGTGAAGGCCTCAACTACACTGCAACTGAAGCCTGAAACCTTACAAACTTTAACTACTGCCTTCCACATTTTCAGCAGTTCATCAATTCATTTAACACAGCTCAGCTGATAAAATATCATTAAATAAAGCATGAAATACCATTATGTCACCCTGACTGCTGATCTGCTTATGTAGTGCATATCTTTACCATTTATTGAGCACAAAGAAATACAAGATCCTTAACACAAGGCATATCAGTCACATGTCACATCATCTTAAGTGATCTGCAAATTGAATATCTAGCTCAGTTGTGTAATGTCTGTCATACAGCAAATTACTACTTCCGAAAACTTTTTTTTTTTTTCTTTAGCAGAAAGTGTTAATTTGCAACAGTTTTGCAGCATACATGTGTGTCATGAAGAATAAGCATTGCCATGTGAGGGAATGATACCCAGAACAGAAGGGAAATATCACATCACAGGTTCAATATTGGACAAGAATAAAACAGAAAAAGTTATTTTTCTTCGATGATGCACAGTTTGCAGCAAGTAGGGATGTAAACAGCCAAAATAACGAATGTTCGTGTGACAAAACTCCCCATGTAATTCGTGACAATTCCTTTGTGTCACCTTGAATTGCAGTGACTGCATGCAAATTCTTAGTGCCCTTGTTTTCAAATAAACAAATCCTGACACCATTATTCAGGGAATTAACAGAAGAGAAAATTTAGGACATTCCACTTTCTTTGCAAGTATTGAAAGACAGTATTCAAAGATAAATGGCCACTATTTGAAGATAAGAGCTGTGTTGAACATACGAGGTTTGTTCGAAAAGTATCCGGACTGACCACAGTACATGAAGTAGATAAGGCTTACGGGTTTTAACCCTAATTGTCTTCAACACGGTTCCCTTCTGCAGCTACACACTTCGCCCAACGTTTCTGCCACTGTTGGAAACATTTTGCGAACTCCTCTTTCGGGATGTCTAATAGTGTCTTTGTTGAATTTCGTTTGATGTCCTCCGTTGCCTCAAATTGGTGTCCTTTCAGAACTTTCTTAAGCCTTGGGAATAGGAAAAAGTCACACGGTGCGAGATCTGGTGAGTATGGCGGCTGCTGCAACTGAGTGGTG
>Ga0123354_10002578_pt1 | contig 24136 bp, 17 predicted proteins | sample TergutLab28metaG_2_FD_97872 | JGI IMG/M metagenome (GOLD analysis project Ga0123354, IMG submission 97872) | Labiotermes labralis P4 segment gut microbial communities from Petit-Saut dam, French Guiana - Lab288 P4 | ecosystem: Host-associated > Arthropoda: Insects > Digestive system > Gut ... | reverse complement strand
GAGAATATGGAGCAAAAAACAATGATAACAATGCAAATTAACGAGCTTAACAAAAGGATAAAAAGTAAATAACAATGGCAAATCAGAAAGAACAAACAAAGAAGGCAAAAACAAAACCTGCAAAGAAGAAAAAAGATAAAGAAACAAAAAGAGAGAAAGGGGGGGGGGGGGGGAGGGTGGAATAAAAAAATGCAATCAAAGGTGACCACAAGTAGAATATACACATTTATTCACACAGGAAATGTGGTTGCGTAATCCTTTTAAGTCGGACGCGAAGTAGGAATTCGACACGCAGCACCAAATGTCCACAGCTAACCGACGATTTTCGCAATTTTGCGAACGCTCTGCGTAGAGCGACAGTTGTGTAAGCCTGCACAAAACCCTTATTTACGGTTACCATCGGATCCAAAATGGCTTTATCCCCATAACCCACGCACGTGTCAACCACAATTCAATTTTCCCACCTAAAAAAAAAAGGTTAATGAGGGGGGAAGGGGTACACACTGTTAAAAAATCATGGTAAGGGTCGAAATGCAACTCATAATAGTCTAGCATATGACAGGATAACCAGCAGACTATCCACAAATGAATCGAATATGTAAGAACATGTACTCCAGCCTTCCACCAACCAGCACTCGTATTACACGTTATAAGCATGTGCTATTAGGAGGCGGACACCGTGTATAGTGAAGTACCTGAACAAGAAACAAGCGACTGCTGTATATACTTGTCCTGGGAATGGCAGAGTTATCTGGGATGAGGTGCGGCTATGATGCTGCCGCTCTGCACCAGGATATATAAATAGCCACATCTCTACTCCTCAACCCTACACCAACAGCCTGCCTCCGTACATCCACTGAAATCAGCTCCTTGCTGCTTTTACTAGCACGATTCAGCTCGCGAAACCGTTTCCAAGGAGGAAAGGACTGCACTGGATACAGTAAAACAGATACCCATGTCTGGTACTTCATTCCCTGTGAAAAACAAATATTAAAAACTAAAAAAAAAAAAATAAAAAGAAGAAGGCCGCGCGGTCTGAGGCGTGGGTCTGTGGCCGCTCGCCTGCTGAGACTATGGGTTCGAATCCCACCGGGGGCTGAATGTCTGTCTGTTATGAGTGTTGTGTGTTGTTACGTAGAGGTCTCCGCAATGAGCTGATCACTCTTCCAGAGGAGTCATACCGACTGTGGTACGTCGTTGTGTGTAATCTAGAAACCTCGTGAATGAGGAGGCCCTGGCCCACTGGGGGTGGGGGGGGGCTGTTGCGCCAGGGGGGGAGACAAAAGAAGAGGAGTTATGGTATGAGGCACTATATTCAGTACGGGGGTGCAGAAAAATTTACTGTTATGAAAGATCCCATGGTGTGTCCGCTCGTCCTGTAAAAGGCAGGGCCCTAGACAAAGAAAAACAACGTAAAACTACTTTCCTGTCCAAACACCCCACTCCCACCCCAAACAAAAAATACACACCCGAAATATCGCTGCGTTCTTCCAAGTTTCCCACACTTCGGTCGCTTCCCCTTGTGACAACAGTACTGGTTAGGATAAAGGTGAGTACGAAGTACTGGTTGGATACCCATGGTCCGCAGTACTGGGAGAAAAACCTGTCCTAATGCCACTTTGTACATAAAAAATCTCACATGCCATGACCTGGTATCGAATCCGGGCCTCCGTGGTGGGAGTCTGACCAACCGTCTCAGTCACGACACTGCCCACTCTACAGACAAAAAACAGTCTACAGTACACTCAGAGACCGAGGTAGCATCTCACAGAGAACGCAGTGCGCTTGCATTAGAAAGGCACTTTGGCGACAGTTGCGAGACGAAACAATCTGTGCGGAATACAAGTGTACAGATACACCATGTGGACAAAATGCAGAGTTCTCACTGATAAATCAGGAGGTAGTTTTAGTAACCACTGCGCTGTAAGGTGGTTAAGCAGCACACCGTTAGAAGTATGGGAGACTGGAGGTACAGTCCCAGCTTCACGCTCTGGTCGTTTCACCCTCGAGGGAAGAGACTCTGGTACTAAGGGATAAGAAGCTTGGCGAGACCCACTGCAGATATAGGCACGGTGGTAAAGAAAAATGAATACCAACATTTGTCTTGTTCCTGGCGGAAATCAAAGCCTTATCATCCCTTCTGCACGCAGTACGCACGGCCAGTCACGCACCTCAACTCAGAATTCAATAAGGCGCACATTTCGTTCCTGACGTTAGTTTCAGTGACACCGCCACGCCGACACCGAAGTTACACGATGAACGACCCACTTGGGAGTTGAGCCTGGGTCACGCTTCGAGGTTATTATTACATCAGCTGCAAATGTAACTGACAGGTACAGAAAAATTCGTGTCCTGTTGACTGGTAAACAGTTACCGAACAGCTACCGAACAGTTACCGAAGAGCTGCCGAACAGTTACAATAAAGTTACCGAAGAGTTACCAAACAGTTACCGAATAGTTACAATACAGTTACCGAAGAGTTACCAAGCAGTTACCGAACATCTACAGAACAGTCACCGAAGTTTCGAAGAAACGCAGTTCCAATGAAACGTCGGTAACTAACAGTCTACACGGCGTCACATCCCAGAAGATTTCGATCTTCCTCTATATTACTGCGAGAAACCTAAATATCGTAAGGTGATATCAGGTGACGATTACACCAAATAATAATAATAATAATAATAATCTGGCACACGCAAGAAGACGCACCGCACTGAGGCAGCCGACAAGTACAGCAAAGGCAGCTGAACGCGTAAACCGACATACCGCTCACAGCTGCACAGTGACCAATGACGGCCGTCGATCTGCCGTGCTATGTACTGCGCGCCGTAGAGCGGACGACATTATGCTATCACGCTACAGGCGCCGTTATAACGCTATCACGCTACATGCACCTCTACAACGCTATCACGCTACAGGCACCTTTACAACGCTATCACGCTATAGGCACCGTTACAACGCTATCACGCTACCGGCACCGTTAGAACGCTATCACGCTACAGGCATCTTTACAACGCTATCACGCTACAGGCGCCGTTACAACGCTATCACGCTACAGGCACCTTTACAACGCTATCACGCTACAGGCACCGTTACAACACTATCACGCTACAGGCGCCGTTACAACACTGTCACGCTAGGAGTACCATTACAACGCTATAACACAGCACATACTGCGCTGCACCGTGTTAGGTTAGGTAATTTTTATATGCATTTCACATCAAAGCTGCAGATTCCGACTGCTACATATTTTACGTTATGTAGAAATACACCTAGTTTAGTTTTCGTTAATGTCAATATCAACAATGCTCTTTTTCGAGTTTCATGTAAAATAGGGGGTCATACCGGACCAATATGAACAAAAATCAAGTTTTTCCTACAATTTTTTGTGCTTGCATCTTGTACTGTACAATCAACCGTTATCAAGTCAGTAATGTGGACGGACAGCGTCACGCCTACATACGATCGTTTCCTGCACTTTGTGGAAAGAAGGCAACTTTGTGGAAAGAAGGCACAGCAGCAGGAAAAATCTGCTGCGAAAATAGATGTGTTGGCCTCCAAAAATACAAACCATGTGTGGGACGAAATTGATTCTACATACAGTACACGGCTGAGTAAATGGTATACTGGGAATTCTACAGCAACAATCCAATGAAGTTCGACTTATTTCCTTTGTAGATGCATTCGCAAAATTGCGAAAAAGCGACTATTACCTTCATGCCTGCCCGTCAGTCCGTCCGTCCGCATGGAACAAATCGGCTCCCACTGGACGGATATTCATGAAATCTGATATTTTAAGATTTTTCGAAAAACTGTTGAGAAAATTCAAGTTTCTTTAAAATCGGACAAAAATAAAGGTACATTACATGAAGTCCAATAAACATTTTTATCATATCTCGCTAAGTTCTTCTTAGAATTAAAAATGTGCCAGACAAAAATTATACAAAAACTCGAAACACATTTTATGTTCAAAAATTTTTTTTTCTCGAAAACCGTGCCGAATATGAGAAAATGTGGAAAAACAATGTACAGCCAGGCAGGCCACATAAGACAATATAATACGACGCATGCGCAATGCATGTTGGATATCAAAGGCTATAAACACACACTCAGAATACGTAATACGTATTTCTTTTCCACTGCAACAATGGTTGCACTAACGCGCCTCAAGGTTAGATATACGTGCATTGCCCGTCTTGTTTCTTTGCCGGAGGGCTGTACTTGCAGCAACAATGACGGCAAATGTATCAACATACATCTCATTTCCTTACCCTGTTACGAACTGTCATTAATTCACAATACAACACGTGTTTCATTTACCCTCTCCAAGTGAGTGTTCAGATATTAGAACAGACAACCACAGCCGACTCTTCAATTCTGATCCCACGCCTATTTCCTTGGGTCCAAAGCAGACTTAAAAACAACCATCCTTACAAAGGTATTACAAGCTGTTTTGCATACCCTTAACGTGAATGACACTCGAACACTTAATCCCTTCCTTTAAACCCCTGGTTGCCCGATTTTACACGACTTCTTATAATCAATAGAGCAGATAAAAAAAAGCAGTCCCGTTACAGGCCCGGAGGGGCCCAGACGGTTCCAGGAAGTTAAGATTCCCAGATTTAGTGACAACGGCACAGGATGGTGGTAAGGTTGTCAGCCTTACGCACCGGCCGCCTTTACCCCTAGGAAATACTCCAGGTACTCATTTCTGTCAGAGGCTGAGTCGACCCCAGGGCCAGAGTGCGATCGGAGGGATTTTATATCAATGAAAAATCCAATGACACCATCTGGGATCGAACCAGCGACCTTCCGATTTATAACATAGCACCTTAACCACTGTGCTACCGCGGTCCCCAGAGCAGATAAAGAGTGTGTTTAAAAGAACAGGTGAATAACATGGGTTAAGGGGAACTGAAATACCGACATCTTTTTCGTCCCTAGGCACTCATTCAACACCAAATACTAACTTTACTCCAAAGTCGGTAAAATAAATACATACACATACACACCGCGCGAATAATGGGATTTCCATAAACCTGCATTTAAACAGCTTGAAGAGGAGAATAACCTCACAAACATAGTACAGACGCTGAGTCGACGAACTCCCAAGTTATCTAGTGCACGGAAGAGGGGGAGGAGGAGTGGGGGGAAGGGGGGTAGAATACAACACAATAACAACAGCTGAGGATAATTAAAGTGATCCCTTCACTTAAATGTGGCACAAGGGTACTAGCGCATTGGAAGAAGATGAAGTAGCAGGAGGTGCCAGTCGGGTGAAGTCGACGTCTGTCTAGATTTCGACAGACACAGATGACGGGCTCACTAGTGCTGTACGTTCGTGTCAATATTCATATCCCTTCATTTTACAATGCGAACATCACGTGTACTATTCCTGTCTCTAAGCCAACTCAATCCTCAATCTCCGTTCACCGTCTGGTCGCCCTGCTAAGTTTTCTAAATTTAAAGCTGCAAAGTTATTGGTGACAGAAAAAGTTTCAGTGTTTTGAGAAGCTCTGTTAGAAATACAATCTGATAACACGTTGACACAACGTAAAATTGTTACCTTCGTCGGCATATTTCACGAAAATTCACGTAGACTGATTGATTGATTGATTAATTAATTAATTCAGTGTTTGACGTTCAGGTGACCGTGCATCGTGATAAACTCTTATAACAAAACCAACTAGATGCACTAATTTCTCGAATTTATTTTTGCAATAAAACTCTACATGTTTCGGACAGTTCCTCTGTCCATCATCAGGAATTTTTTACTGTACACACAGCAATGATATATGTCAGACACGGTTGCTGACATATACCATTGCTGTGTGTACAGTGAAAAACTGCTAATGATTGACAGAGGAACTGTCCGAAACATGTAGTGTTTTATTCCAAAAATAAATTTGAGAACTTAATGCATCTAGTTGGTTTTATTATAAGCATTCATTCAGTACTCTGTCTTACGAAAGGTCCAAAACCTCTTCCAAAGCGAGTCCAACTGAGGGTGCGATCTAGTGATTCCTCTTTCAATTTCCAGTATCCTCTCTTTTCATTAAGGCCATCCAGTAACCGCTTACATCCGAGGGAATCTTACAGCGCTGCGTTAAAACGGCGAATTTCATTGCAATGAGGAAACTTGGAGAATTGTATTACAGCCCTAAACAGAATGAATTTTATAACAGGAAGACGCCATTGCGAAACACGACTGCGATTTAAAAAAATCGAATTTCTCAACACCGAAATATTGCAGGCGGTTTTACAGAACTGTGCTTTACTACACAGTGAATGGGCAAGATTTGCTACTCGCAGGCAACAGAGTACAACAGACAGGAATTCCTGGTGTCTTACCCTCAGACAGGCAATAACGGGAGTCATCTGGAGATATGTGCAATAGCAGTGACGATATAGGTCACTCTGAAACACCTGTGGCCTCATTCCTGGTCTGGCACGAACGGTGAGCAGGTATTACGAACTCTATCTTGATAAATACGACAGTCGTCTATAATTAACGACATAATGGCAGACATGCTGGCTAGACTCGGTTAACAGCGCGACTGTCTCTCTACAGGCTAACATGAGAGACGTTAATTACGCAGCTGACAGAGTCAAACGTAAAAGTCTTGAAACTGACTGCAAAAAAGGAAATTCGAAAAAGAAGGGGAAACTGAAATTTTACGAAGTAATGACAGTACCTTCACTAACAAGGAAGGTGTCCACTGCAACACTACAGTTTGTCCGGAGATTCAAGAAAGCACTGATATGATGTATACTGGAACATAAATGTTTTCCTGATATTCAAGCAAGTTATCAGACAGTGCTGAATAATGAAACACTAACGCTTTTCCTAATATTCAAGCAAGTATCAGACGGTGCTCAATAATGGAACACTAACGCTTTTCCTGATATTCAAGCAAGTATAAGACAGTGCTGAATAATGGAACACTAAGGCTCTTCGTGATATTCCAGCAAGTATCAGACGGTGTTGAATAATGGAACACTAACGCTTTTCCTGAGATTCAGATAATAAACAGCACCATCGCTGACAACACCCTATAGGTAAGATATTATTATTGTAACACACCATCAAGCACATATAACTACATATATACAAACGGGCTGTTCCAAAATCAATCATATCTACAAATTCGATGTTCGACGTTCCTAATCTTTGATATTTATCTACGTTTAAGGCGTTTTCAGAAACTCGGTGAGTTGGCTTTCGGCATTATGTCAAAACTAAACAAGCCAATCAACATTTTTCTTTTTAGTGTAAACCTTCCAATATCAAACAGAACTAAATTCAACGACTTAGTTTCAGAAGTGAGGTCACTCCCTCCACAATGTGCTTTCACTTTGTGCAAATAACACAAGAGGCCGCAGTAAAAAATAAGACACATGAACCGAAACGTCGGCGCTACACTGTAGAAACCTTGAGTGTTCTGTAAAGGGGACTCCACAAACACACGAACACTGGACGCAAGTACATCCTATGTCGCGAGATTCGAAACCGGAGCTGCTCGAACACGAAGCACATCGACTGCCCGGTAAAACATCAGGTATCAACTCCATAAGAATTACACAAGTTCGTCCACACCCTTTAGACACGTTAAATTAGGGTCAGGAAACAAAATCAAGAAACATCAATATTTTGCTAGGATCTATTCCTTCTGAACCAGCTGCGTGTGGGCCTATATCGGAACTGTTCTCTAAAGGCAACACTGTTACATGCAGCCCGTCTATTAAACCGGGGTAATAAAGACCCTGGAGTTAACATAAAGTTTACAAGTTACATTTTCCCATCCTTTCAACATGCGTTTTCCAACCATGTTTTAAAATCACATAAATTCTCTTTGCAACTGAGGAAACCAACAGAGGGTAAGTGTGTGGCCGAACAGCAGGAAAGGTTACACAATTATGTTGCGTAACCTATAAACCTCGGCGAAACAAGGAACACGACGCATCTGTCAAGTAGCAGCACCGTATATTTTTACGCGTGTACGTGTCTCGGAGTGTAGGTCGACGTAAAGAAGTGTAAACACGTCGACTGCGCCAGACATTCCTGACATCCAGCTTGCAGTGAACAGCGGTGTCACAGTTCGGTAGCTCAGAGTCTACATATCACAGTTAGGTACCTCAGAGTCTACATGTCACAGGTAGCTCAGAGTCTACATGTCACAGCTAGGTAGCTCAGAGTCTACATGTCACAGCTAGGTAGCTCAGAGTCTACATGTCACAGTTAGGTAGCTCAGAGTCTCCACGTCACAGGTAGGTAGCTCAGAGTCTACATGTCACAGTTAGGTAGCTCAGAGTCTATATGTCACAGTTAAGTAGCTCAGAGTCTACATGTCACAGTTAGGTAGTTCAGGGTCTACATGTCACAGTTAGGTAGCTCAGAGTCTACATGTCACAGTTAGGTATCTCCGAGTCTACATTCCACCACAAACATCAATCAGATCTCATGTATGGGCATTCACAACCTAAAAAAAGCCTACTCGCCCTAATAAATGTAATATTTGACGTTGCCATAGTCCTGTCGTTGGAGACATAATTCTTCTGTCCTCTGGGTTTGGCTGACCATGAAGAAGGCACTTTGGTACTTCGAGTCTTCGGTGGAACATTTCAGGACTGGGTCTTCTACCAAAACGCACGTTAAGGTGGTGGCATATAACAACAGACTGTGCTGATCACACTTTTAGTGTCGTAATACAAAAAATATTATCCGATTTGACGACACTAACGGTACCAATTCGCAATGAGATCTTCTGGTTAATGATATCGTGCAGTCACCTTTCAGAATAACGTCTTGCTCCACACCCTGAAGACTGACGCAGTACGTTCCATCAAAGAGATTACAGTCACCCACCAGACTATACGGTACCTACGCTCAGAAAACACAATACAGGTTATCTTTCACAGTCCGGGAAACGAACTTCCGTCGAGTAGCAATATAAAACAAATTGGCACCGGAAAAAAAACTCTGTACAATTGGTAATACGACACAAATTGGCACCGGAAAGAAAACTCTGTACAGTTAGTAATACGACACAAATTGGCACCGGAAACAAAACTCTGTACAGTTAGTAATACGACACAAATTGGCACCGGAAACAAAACTCTGTACAGTTAGTAATACGACACAAATTGGCACCGGAAACAAAAACTCCGTACAGTTAGTAATACGAAACAAATTGGCACCGGAAACAAAACTCTGTCGACTAGCAATACGACACAAATTGGCACCGGAAACAAAACTCTGTGGAGCAGAAATACGACATACGTTGGCACCGGAAACAAAACTCCAGTAAAAATACGACACAAATTGGCACCGAAGTTACCAATGTCCCCACTTAGCCTTTAAAGACATATACCAACGAGGGCAGACACACATATTATCGTCTCTGCTGCGTTTATATGTGCCAAGACGTCATCCCTGCACAAAAAAAAAACTGGGTCTCTGGTCGCCAGAAAGGCGTACAAAGGGAAGCCGACTACACCGGAAATATGAGCTTGCAAATATGGTACAAAAATTTAGACCTTCTTCGGGCAGCAGCCCCTTTCACAGCACACAGCACGTTCACGCAAGATCGTGTGCGGCTGAATGTGGGCTGACAGAAGTAAAGGCGTATAAACTGTCACAGGAACCACGTCATTCAGCGACATAGTCCAGATCATTTCACCTGTCTCAAAAAATCTTCACAACACGTTTTTTTTATTGGCAGCAGCCCCTAGTGGGCCAAGGCCTCCTCATTATCGAGACTTCACGAACACACACACACACACACACTCGGTAGAACACCTCTGGACAAGTGATCAGTTCAAGGCAGAGACCTTTACCTGACAATACACAACACATAAAACAGACAGACATTTATACCCCCGGCGAGATTCGAACCCACAATCCCAGCAAGCGAACGGCGGCAGACTCACGCCTTAGACCGCCCGGCTACTGGGTTCTACCTTCATAACAAATACATAACAGAATATATGAACACAGAAATTTATGAAAGAAAAAAGTATTGAAAAGTAGAAATAAAGAGCTCAAAAACACGAAAACATCAGAGAGATTAAATCACAAACAGAAGTCAATAGAAGGTATAACACAGAAAAAAAAAGAGAAAGATATGGCAAGGATATCAAGCGACTGGACAACGCAACAAAGAACGAAGGAACAAATAGAGAAAATATTCGATGAAGACTACCCAAGTGGCTTTGGAATAATACAAATTGCAAACGTCAACCGGTCAAACAGGACGGTGGACAGGCATTTCCTGCTAAGATTGTTTTCCTTACTGAATTGTTGGCAATGGAATTTATGGCACAGCAGGGCTGCCATTCATTTCCGTATGAATAACATACTGAGAAGAGAAAGCAGGACGATCACATTTGGTTTACGAACGTTTGAAGAAATTGCACTGAGGGACTAAAAGTACGAACACAAACAATGAATGCGACAAAATCGAAATGGCACAAAATGGAGCAAAATCACTAGGCAAAGTGGGGAGACAGGGCATCATTAATCTGGGCGTTTGGGAGATGAGCTGAGAAGATAAACGGACTGCGAGAGTTCAGACCAACGTCCAGTCGCGGTGGGATTCCATATCAGTGACGCTGAATTTTTGGGAAAAGGTAAGGTAAGGTAAGGTAAAGTGCACCCTTGTACAGGCACTGAGGCTCTGTACAAGGCGTACGGCCCATAGCGGGAGCAGAGGTATAGATCTACTCTTTCTTGACCACGGTACGAGAAGGGGTGGGGGGTCAGTGTCACGCCCCGGCCGCTCTTTAACCCCGGGAAAGACCCGGTACAGGAGGCCGCTCGACTGCTGAGATTACGGGTTCGAATCTCGCTGAAGACATGGATGTTCGTCTGTTGCGAGTGTTGTGTGTTGTGTAGCAAGCAGCCTCTGCTCCTACCGGGTACGTGTATCTAATAGTTGTATTATCTAGAAATCTCAACAACGACGCGGCCTATGCCCGATTTGGACTGCTGCGCCAGAGAACAAAACAATATCATAAAAGCGATACGCCCAAGTGTTTAAATCACCGCTATACGAACATAAAAATATGTACATTAAATTTTCCAAGTTTAAAAAACAACTTGTTCCTTCTTATAACAACATACTTGAAAGCTGCGAAACAAAATCATTATTGTTCCAGTCCTGACAGAAGGGTGCAAATACTTCCAACAGACTATCTGCAACGTCCCACACATTCGGCAGGCAGACGAAGAAAGATTATTACTTCAGTTTTTTTTTTAACACACAACACCACACTGTCTTATGAACTTGAAAACAACCCGTTATAGTTCCGTCACATACAACCAAATTTTATTCAAGAATGACTATAAGTTTCAATCTAAAAATAGCACCGTAAGGCCGCTTTGATATTACTTAGACACAATCTGGACACAAACACCGGCCAGTACATCATCGACTCGACATTTTTATGTAGTTTTATATAAATTCTGTGTTTTTTTTAAAAAAATTTACGAATCCTTTTTTGACGTTCAGGTGACCGTGCATCGTGATAAAATTCTTACGATAAGACCAACCAGATGCACTAGTTTCTCAAATTTATTTTTGGAATAAAACTATACATGTTCCGGACAGTTCCTCTGTCCATCAACAGGAGTTTTTAACTGTACACACAGCAATGGTATGTATCATACAAGTTTGGTGACAGCTTGCGAACAAGCCGTCAGCAAACAAGTAGAGTTTTATTCCAAAAATAAATTTGAGAAATTAGTGCATCTAGTTGCTTTTATTATAAGAATTTTACGAATCCTTCATTCTAACAACCACTATAAGTCATATGGGATTCCATTATAACGGATCCCATACAAAAAACACAACTGCACGCTATGATACCTTATTTTAAACACTTCTCTACTGTTGGCCTGTTGATGGTACTTTTAGATTGAAACATGTAATCACACTCGAATAAAATTTGGTTGTGTTTGACGGAACTATAACAGATTTTGATATTACAGCATCCTAATGTGAATCTGGTTTCGCGATAAAGGATCCGTGTAGATGCATGCTATATGCCTTATTTTCGAACATCTTTACTGTCTCAAGCTTCAAAGTCGACGTTAAAAGCTTGCATCTTATATATTCCATGTTAACAAGCAGTCCCGACACTAAAGACAGCAGCGCAAAAAGTGATTTCACCTTAAGCCAACATCTCAGTAATTTTACCATTTAATTACTGTTTGCAGTGGAATTCGAAACAGTAATCAGAGAATCAGTGGGCCGGGTAGCTCAGTCGGTATAGCGACCGACTATGGGCTGGACAGTCCGGGATCGAATCCCGGTGGGGACGAGATTTTCCGGCCTTCCAGACCGGTCCTGGGGCCCACCCAGCCTCCTGTAAAATGGGGTACCGGGTCTTTCCCGGGGGTAAAGTGCGGCCGAGGCGTGCTGCTGTACACTCACCCCCTTCTAGTGCCGAGATCATGGAAGAGTAGAGCTATACCTCTACCCACCCTCTGGGCCACACCGGGCCTGTAACGGCAACACTTTACCTTTACCTTTTACCCAGAGAACCACAGTTTTATGGATGTTAATTATGATTTTAAAAAGGGCGATACAGACATTATACGAAAGAGTAAGTGCAGAAATACACCTCCAAACGCTTACCATTCACATACCGCGAAATGTGCACATCTTCACACTTCTCAGGAGGTTATTTACATTTCAAAATGTGTGTTCTGTATTTCATTCATAAAGCCGTTTCTCCTTCTAGCTTCAATGATCCTCTCCTTTACATCATCCTCACATTAACACATCTGGCTTTCAGTTTTCAGCCGGTCTGCTGTGATCGCCCGCAATAAAAAACAGTGTAAGAACCCCGATAAACCGATTAGTTCCCATGTTTACCACCCCTGACAAGTCTCACCCTGGTGGACCGGTTCTCGTCAAAGAGTTCCTTGAACTACCCAACAACGGAGCCAACAGCCAGCCACTCAACGAATTAGCTTTATGCCAAATGTCAAATTAAGCAAGTGCCCCCCCCCCGCCAATACCGCATTTTTAAATGACACATACAGCGCAGCGAAAAGTTATCTGGAAATACCATCACCACCTCCCATTCATTGAGTTGTCACGACAGTATGCAGTTTACAGCAAAGCCAGTATTTCCAAGAAGCGGAACTTCCCACTAAAATGGGTCACTGTACTCATTTTTCACTGTCTCATTTTATAGCCATATGACCAAGTTTTGCAACATAAACAAGCATGAAGAAGTATAATCCGTACCACAGAGCACAGTGTTACCACTTGCCGTCTTCCATATTCCCTTACGAAAGCGCTTCCTTGACGTCCATTACAAAGTTAAGTTTTCCCAGTCCATGGCAGGAAGGCATATGGAGGAGGTAGCGGTTTATCTCCAATCATTCTTCATATCGGCACTAGAGCGAGGTAAGTTGTCAGCTTCAAGCCCTGGCCGCTACACCCCCGGGAAAGAACCCAGGTACCTACTGACAGGAGGCTTAATGGGCCCCATACCCAGTCTCGACGTTTTGGAAAAGAAAAATCTAATTTCCAACGCATTTGAATATCCATATGGTTTTGTAGCGTTTTGTAAAATTTCTGGTAAAAAAAAATACTTTATCAAAACCGTTCCACAATTCGCGAATTAAAACCTACGGACTCAGGAATGACACGACATTCCCCAGACTAGCAAAGCTACGAACTCCTCAATGGACACACTACCTGCTGCTAACCGGTTCTGACAGCATTCCTGCAGCCACGGCACAATACCAACACAACTCAATGGACACACTACCTGCTGCTAACCGGTTCTGACAGCATTCCTGCAGCCACGGCACAACACCAACACGTGGCGATAACACCACGCAGTCGTCAGCTCCTGAAGATGTGCACGTGGTTGCCCGAAACATGTTGAGCAACTTGTAAAGGAGTAATAAAGGATAACACAAAAAGTGACATCTAGTTGGTTTCTTATCCACACTGAATTACGATGCATGGTCACATCAGATTCCATAGCACATATTCATCCTCACAATACCTGTTACAGGATTTTACAGGTTTAATCATCGTTATTTTTATTTTACAAGCACTAAAATGGCTACGCGGTCCAAGAAAAACACTGCCTTCTATCACTCATACACGTGGATTCTGAGTTCGAATTCCATTTGTGATAACGTTCTTTCTGTATTTGTGTTGTCGTGTGTACGTAGAGAGGCCTTGTAACAGGTTCATCCCTCTTCTAAAGTTTCCTATCGTGCGTCTGCAAACAAGATTCAGACGTCCGGAAAACGTAAGTCCCTGTGTCGCAGTTGTCTGTAGCGTCATACAGCCAGATAGGCGTACGTCACCGGTATACTAATGCCACGGCTCAGCTTCGAAATTATGTCAGTCATACGGCATACTGGGCAAACAGAGCAAGCCTGCAATGTCGGCAGCCCGCCCCTCTACCGTGTCAGAGATGTCGCCGTCTCACCAGGCGCATGTTTCAGCCAGTAGAGAAACAGCACCCACGGCGATCGGTACGATAGGATCTCGCTCCCTGCATTTCAGCCACGGTAAGTGATTTGAAAGGGCAATTGAACTGCTGTAGCCATACGGACTTCTTAGCAAACCGAACACTCTGACGTGGCGAATTACACGTAGTTAAAGCTACACAGTGTATATTATATATCCATTTATGTACCAAACATACCAACTACTGCCCTTAAGGCGGTCGGGATAGCGGAGTCGATACAGCGGCTCGCTACGGGCTAGACGGTCCGGGAATCGAATCCTTGTGGGGGAGATATTTTCCTGTCGTCCATTCCGGCCCCGAGGCCCACCCAGCCTTCTGTCAAATGAATACCTGGACTTCCTTGGGGGTTAATCGGCCCGATTTGCAAATGGGTTCGAGCTATACCTCCGCCTTCCCCCCTCTACCTGCACAGGCATCTCATGGGATGATCTTTTTTACCTTTACCTTTTACTGTCCCCATATCGAGAGCTATTAAAATGGTCGTGTGTAGTGAAACAGTAATTACATTCACAATAATTACTTTTCCGATATACTACTAGCAACGTAGAGATTCAGTACATCAGACTATTTGTCGTCTTGTGTGTGAATCTTGGCCCCTTATATTAAGGGACGGATATACTAACGGTGTCGAGGAAAGGATGCTCAAGAGAATATTTGAACCTTCGAAGTTAGGAAATGACAGCTATCTGGCGAAAATTACATACTGAGTAGCCCCACAGTTCGTACGTATTGGAGACCACGACAGTGTGAGGTGTACAGGACATGTAACAACCATGCAATAAACAAAAAATGTATACAGATATTTTGATCACAAAACCTGAACGGATCACTTGCAGTGCCTAGAAGTATGAGGATAATACCAAAATTTATCTTAAACGCTGTAGGAGTGGAATGAATTTCTCTGCATTGGGAAGTGGACAAATGGCAGGCTCATGTGGACAAAGTAAATAAAGTATGGGATCCAAATGAGGTGGGAAACGTCTTGTGTATATAAGCGACTATCAGCTTCTCAAGATGAACTTCTCCTCCATGTTTTAAGCTCATGGTTCCGTGCATCGTAAATCAATGTTAATACTCCTGATGATGGGTGCTGTGACACCCGAAACATGTAGAGTGACTTTGCAGTAAATAAATATCTGCATACTGTTGCATGTGGTTGGATTTTTATTAACATTCTCCTCCATGTATTTAGTCACTTAGCGATCTAAACCACGCGATTCAAAAATACACTACATTAAAGCATAATCTTTTCTTATGTAGCGAGGGGTTACTTTACCGACAAATAACGCTTCATGTGACCAGATTATCGCCACATCAGAGATGCACATATTTTCCAAGAAACTACGAACCACCTCAGAATGTGTGGCGCCAGAAGAGTGACAGGAAGCAAGTTCCGTGACAATGTAAGTTTACTGATCACAGGAAGAAAGCAGCCGTGACAATGTAAGTATACTAAAGACAGAAGGAGGAAGCCGTGACAAAGGAAGTTTACTGAAGACAGGAAGGAAGAACCCGTAAAAATATAAGTTTACTGATGACAGGAAGGAAGAACCCGTCAAAATAGAAGTTTACTGAAGACAGGAAAGAAGAACCCGTAAAAATATAAGATTACTGAAGACAGGAAGGAAGAACCCGTCAAAATACAAGTTTACTGATGACAGGAATGAAGAACCCGTCAAAATAGAAGTTTACTGAACACAGGAAGGAAGAACCTGTCAAAATACAAGTTTACTGAAGACAGGAAGGAAGAACCCGTCAAAATAGAAGTTTGCTGGTGACAGGAAGGAAGAACCCGTCAAAATAGAAGTTTACTGGTGACAGGAAGGAAGAACCCGTCAAAATATAAGTTTACTGATCACAGGAAAGAAGAACCCGTCAAAATATAAGTTTACTGAAGACAGGAAGGAATACCCCGTCAACATACAAGTTTACTGATGACAGGAAAGAAGAACCCGTCAAAATATAAGTTTCCTGAAGACGGGAAAGAAGAACCCATCAAAACAGAAGTTTGCTGATGACAGGAAGGAAGAACCCGTCAAAATATAAGCTTACTGAAGACAGGAAGGAAGAACCCGTCAAAATACAATTTTATTGATGACAGGAAGGAAGAACCCGTCAAAATACAATTTTATTGATGACAGGAAGGAAGAACCCGTCAAAATACAAGTTTACTGGTGCAAGGAAGGAAGAAGCCGTGACAATGTAAGTATACTGAAGACAGAAGGAGGAAGCCGTGACAAAGGAAGTTTACTGAAGGCAGGAAGGAGGAACCCGTCAAAATGTAAGTTTACTGATGACAGGAAGGAAGCAGGCGCGGGAACGTAGGTTTACTCACCACGGAACAAATTCAACTATCAAGAAAGGAGAATGCCATATATTATCGGAATTTAACCAGGATATCTTAAACAAATAAATATCGGTAAGACATCAAGGAATCACGCCGAAGAAGGTCTACGCACACTCGCCGTACAGACAGCACTTCGGATATCCTTAGTCTTTATTTTCAAATACAAATTCGCCGTCAGGTGCAGGCGATACTGCGGTACTGTTGTGTACATTCAGGTAACCACCCAAAAGTCGACAATACCGCCTAATGTGGGTAGGGCTTATCAATCAGAAACAAGATCGACATTACCAACTAACCGCTGTGAAAGCGTGAAAATCCGTAAAGCTGACAGATATGCGACAAATCCTGATCTTACCTTCACAGTGCTTGCAACGTTTGGCGCGGTCGGCGTTGGAGGAGCCGGCTCCGGTGCTCACGGGCATCCTGGCGAGCCGAACAAGTTGACGAAACGGCGAATGGCAGCGGCAAATTTAGCAGCCACCACGAAGCATTACAACTATCACTTCTTTCATCATTCTATCATTACAATTTACACAATCGCTATCTCCCAACACCGGCCACAATCACCATATAAATCACCAGTCTCCGCCCACGGCGCAAGTTTCTAAACTTCAATGACGTCCTATAGAAAACACACAGCTCCAGTCAAATTCCAAGTTTCAACCATACGGATGGAAAGAAGCAGATGCTGATAAGGGAAACGATGGCTACAGAAGTGATGCTGCAGCCACGCAGCATGCACGATGGGAATGGCAGCTTCATGCTGGAATCCTTACTTTCTGAATTGATTTCTTCCTTCATCAGTTTCTGAATTCAAGGGAAACGGATCTTGTAAGAGATGTAGAGATGTTTTAGACTGGACGTCGCCTCTTGGAGCACGTGGGGGTGGCAGAAGGGGTAACGCAGTACCGTCCTTACGATCGTGTGCGGCAGTACTAACCGATCCAGTCACTTCAACACCAGATCTCGTCATTATGAATTCCCTTCTCCAGCAACCAAGTCAGAAGTAATTACTGCTCCCAAATACCAACAGAATCACAGAGCACGATTTCGTGTCATACACACACACCAGCACGCGTCAGTTCTGATTACACAGATGAAACGGTGACAGTTTCTCTAGTCGTCCGCTATTCAAAAGGCGAAACGAACATTTCCACAATAACCCCACTGTCATTGTCAATTTAACCACTCGACGTCTGAACATGAGCCCATCTTCGGAATTCTACCACACAACTTTCCACATTATTTTTATACATTTGGAATATAAAAAAATGGAAAGTTCCAAAGCTGGAACTAACAAATTTGGGGCGGAAATGTTTCAAAACGTATTTTATTTTACCCTAAGCGAACAGCTGCATGAAACAGCAGTTCGGTTGTGCACAGGAAACACTTGCGCTATTAATTATGATGTGACATCCAGTCGACCATCTGCAGCTGCAACGGATGCCGCTTCGTAGGGGCGTAGCGCACACACCTCTTCTGCATCAGCTGACTGTCCTCCTGACACCCCACATTCAGATGGCGACGATACAAACATAAAACTACTTCTAATGGTATCTTGATGGCCCCCTTCTTTCAGTAAATTCGTTGTATATTGTTCGGTATTGACAGGATTCGTCCACGAGCTTCTTTTGCTTCTAAAAAGTTTTCTAGTTTTGAATCTTCTGTGCAAAGTTCGTTTAAATTCTTCTCTCTCTCTCTCTCTATTTCTCTCTCTCTCTTTTTTTCCTCTCTCTTCTCTTATTCACCCTGCCTGCTACTTGTCGACACTATCGCTTGTGTCGTCGAGCGTAGAACTGAATGCGAGCGAGCGAGCGTGCGTCCAGTACGGTCGTGGTCGTCGTATGCAGCACCGGTACGAAGCCGTGAGCTTCTCGCATCTTCCTCAGCGCCCGACCCGCCACCTCCCAGTCTCTTACTCCTTGGCGACGACAGAACGGTTATGCTCCCCTGTTAAGACCTCACGCTCGGGTATGTCCGGAACGACGCTAGGGTGTGCGCGCGACGCGCGTCGTCTTGGAATGTTGAGTTGGGCTCGTGCCATACCGGGGGCGGCGACCAAGTCCTGTGCGGGTTTTAACAAAACCGATTCCGAGCCGAACCCGCGACTCTTCAAATCCGTTACTTTAACCCCTTCCAACAGCTACGCCGCTTATTATCCTCGTTACTTTCTTTGATTTAAAGTTTTCTGAAGCCTTACTTTTTACCCATTACCTCCATGATATAGATCATCCCTTGAAAAGCTAAACGCCATGCACCCAGCCAAGAATTCACCGTAATCCTTTCACAGAAAGCAATGTAGTACTATTTTTTCAAGCTGCCGATTTAAGAAAAAGTACTGATTTCGCTTGAAATCATGGACTTATTCTACTTGTTCTTCTGGTAAAAGTAGCGTAAAGATGAACACGACTATGGAGCACTGGTGGAATGATACTGACTGGGGAAAAGAGAAGTACTCAGAGAAAAATCGATCCCAGCGCCACTTAGTCCACAGTAAATCTCATTATGTCTGACCCGCGAAAGAAAGCGGGTCTGCGCGGTGCTCCAGCTAAATAACATGCAAGAATTCAGTTCCAACCGCACAGCAAACATAATGCTACTGTACAGGGCTGCTTAGGAAAAGAATCGCTGTTATTGGGAAAACCACGGACCTGAACAGCGTAGTCGGTATAACGACTAGCTAGACGATACGGAGATCGAATCCCGTTCAGGGAAAGATTTTTCGCACCCGGCGAGATGGGCCCAAAGGACCACCCAGCCTGCTGTACAATGGGTAGCGGCTCTTTCCCGAGAGTAAAGCGGTCTGGGTGTAGAGTTGACCACCCACCCCCCAGCTAGCGCCGAGGTTAAAGAAAGAGTAGAGATATGCCTCTACTCCCCATCTGGGCCTTCATGGCCAGTTGGGTGAACTTTACATTTTATTAGAAGAACATGAAATGCGTGATTACATTGAAAACTATTTTGGCCTATAGACTTATCTCCATCGGGTGACGTAAGAAAACAAATAAATATAACATGTTTCGGTTAATGGAACTGCTTCCATCCTCATGAAAAAAAACTGGGTTCGGCTGTTTTGAAAGATCTACTCTGACTGTCTGTTTGGTGTGTCCAGAAACTGTGAGTAGTTCTTTCTAACGGTCCAGCCCAGCTGTACTGCTACTCACTGCTCTGATCAGTGTGCCGCAATTTCCGCTGCAAGAGATGTCTTTATCAATAACATCTGTATTCCAGGGACCACAGACATTTCTCGATGACGACAAGTTCACCTCTAAATCACATTTCAGTTTACCTCTCGTTTTGCTCCGCCTGACACATTAAGGAAAGAAGAAAGAAAAAAATTGCCGGGAATATTTTTTACTTCTGTAGTCCGTACAGATAATTATCTGCCTGCTCTATGCAGTAATTCCTCAGTAGCTGACACCTGTGAACACAATCCACGTCTTTCCTTGGTTCAGTGACTCATGCCTGAGTTAAAAGAAAAATAAACGCTAATCATATGCCCCAGTCTTTTGGGACGGTGATATTAAAGAGCGAGAGATGTTTGGTCTGTACACCCACATAGGTAGACAACATCCGGTCATAAAATCCTCTAACGTCGTAGATCTTAAAATGTTCCATACATATAAACACACAAAATTCAAACAAAACAAACACATACCCAACTACAGCCCGCGAAACAATAGCCAATTATTCATACGAATAAGAAACGTATACATAATCATAACGAACGGGCACTATCAAAATACAGGCACTAGGCATCAGAAACTAACTTAAGTGTGTCTTAAAAAATTTCTAGCCAAAAATAAAATTAAAGTGTCACTAAAAAAAACCCGTATAACGCGGCGCGTCGTAACCTGACTTGCTAGAAACACTGCTAAGGGACGAGTTTATACCGAAAACATATTTTATATTATCAGACATTCATGGAAAGAATACCAGCACTTAACAACCGAAAAACGAGTAACAGGTGCACATGAAAAACACGTTCCTTTATTATTCAATGGTGATCATTTAATTTGTGTGAATCTGGAACGACAAACAAACAGCGCTGCCAGATCTTCTAAGGGAAATTCTTGTACAGTATGAAGACTGCTTTCATGCCAACTTCCTTCTGCTGTCACAAGAGGATTGGCAGCATAAATGGGCATGGTGTAGACGAAAGGGAGTCTTGGGTCCACTTATACTCCACAATACCACTACACACAACTATTCTTCACAAGTACGCTCTTTACATGTCTCGACTATATTAATATATAACAATATATTAATATATAACAATATATTAATATATTTAAAAAAAAAAAAAGCAGTCCCGTTACGGGCCTGGAGTGGCCCAGAGGGTTCCAGGAAGTTAAGGTTCCCAGATTTCGTGACAACGGCACAGGATGGTGGTCAGGTTGTAAGCCTTAAGCACCGGCCGCCTTTACCCCCAGGAAATGCTCCTGGTACTCATTCTGTTAGAGGTTGAGTCAACCCCAGGGCCATAGTGCGATCGGAAGGATTTTATGTCAGTGAAAAATTCCAATAACACCGGCTGGGATCAAACCAGCGACCTTCCGATTTGTAGCACAGAACCTTAACCACTGTGCTACCGCGGTCCCCATATTAATATATAAGAATATATAATACTGATAATATATTACGTAACCGGCTAGCTCCTAGATAGCAGGATATTTTACAGGGGCCTTTGTAATTTCAGCTGATTTATTGATATAAATTTCTTATTTTTAAGAATCCCTTAGTCTTGGGCACTGCCAACTTCTGTCTCCGCTAAACTACTATTTTAATATTATTCTTCCCTTGTACATACTTTATTGATGTCTTCTCCCTGAATATGATTTTTAGGGAACCGGAACATGTTGAGGTTTTAAAATTTGATTGTACAATTATATATATAGCTATAGTGTGCTATTTTTTTTGCTATTGTATCATAAGCTGTTACGCAATGCACGGAAATGAATACCTCCCCCAAAAAATCATAAAATGCCACAAAAGACAAATTTTTGCAGTAGAAGATGAGGTAAATTCAGTCAAAAACACAACTATGAATATATGGCTATATGATGGTGTTTAAAATCGATAGAAAATTACATGTTTCGGCCTATAGCGGCCATCTGCAGGTTTTGACAACTTTCTTGCTACAAGAGTTATATATAATATGCTATATAAATCTTATAGCAAGAAAGTTACCAAAACCTGAAGATGGCCGCTATAGGCCGAAACATGTAGCTTTCCATTGCCAATAAACACCATCATTTAGCCATATATTTATTGTTGTGTTTCTGACTGAATTTGCCTCACCTTATAGTTTAAACACCCAACGGGGATGACACACCTCAAACCTTTTGCAGACTGTTTCCCTGCTGCTGAATTGTACCCTTCAAACTGAACAAAACATTATTAAGGTTACACCATACCTCTAATGTTAACTTTAAAATCGACTCGGATTTAATACTAACCCATGGTTTAAAAAAAGCAACAGATTTGCAAAATGCGCCGGACACAGATGTGTTGCAAAGAACTTGGCCTTCTTTTTATATCAGTACAAATCTGCTAATAACCCCGCCTGATGTAGTCCCTGAGAGGCATTACTGCATTGCCAGGTCCACCTCTACGACAACACTGGCATTCAGTCCTTGCCGGAAATGCAAGCTGCTTCTGGCACAGACCTGTATTGCCATGTTTATTTAGAAACACAATTTGTCGCACTCAGATACTTGGAAGTACAAACCATGGGAATGTCCTGCTACCGAAAATATGCAATTAAAAAAATACACCAAGTTGCCGGAGAGAAAATAGGTAAACTGCAGAACCATAAGCAGGGATAGGCACTGTCCATTATCTAAACTACCACCGCAGAGACACCATGTACTTGTGTTTCGTATGGGTATCAAACTTAGTCCTTCACTTGATTTTTGTGTGACTGTGCACCATTGATATAATAACACAAACAACCGACTAGATGCAACAATGATAATTTTATTAACTATTTCAATCAGCTCGACATGTTTCGGGCGATAATTTCGCCCATTCTTAGGAGCACTAGACTGTGTTTACAGCTTGTGGTATAATGCACCGACGATGCTGCCTGCTGGTGACCAGGATGAGATGGAACTAGTGACCAGCAGGCAGCATCGTCGGTGCTTTATACCACAAGCTGTAAACACAGTCTAGTGCTCCTGAGGATGGGCGAAATTATCGCCCGAAACATGTTGAACTGATTGAAATTGTTAATAAAATCATCATTGTTGCATCTAGTTGGCTGTTTATGTTATTAGTCCTTCACGTTAAAGGGAAAAAATTATCGTGGAGGTCATACAACAGAGTGCAGAGGAAAATCTTTGGATCTCAGTGGAAATAACAAAAGGCTGGAGAGCTGCACGACCGGTAATCTTTCGAGAATATAATAACAGGGATGGAACTGTGGAGGATAAGAGAGGCTGGTCATGTAGCACGGACAGAATACCTTAAGAATGTGTACAAACATTTGTCTGAATAACTCGGAAGCAAAACTACGTACAGGTATGTAAGAGTACAGTGACAAAACGTACCTCGAAGCAGATGCCCCATCACTCTTGATAAGAACACCCGAATAATAACCGTCAAGCAATAGAAGTCATGGAAACTCCTCAACGCGCACCATTCTCCAACCACCCGTTTCTTCGTCCGCCTTGGGTCCAAACATTCCCCACTGCACCCTGTTGTCCAGAAGCCGCAATAGGGTAGTCGGCACAGTAACTACGCCAAGGGCTGGAAAATCCTGCGTTCGAATCCCGGTAGAGGCAAGAGAGTTTATCTTCAGCCAATCATCCCGGCCGACTCTGGGGTCCACTCAGCCTCCTATTTAATGGTTACCAGGCGTTCGTTACGCGGGAGTACAGCGCCCGGAGTGTGAAGCTGACCACTCACCTCCTTATACTGCCGAAGTTAAGAATGGGTGGAGCTACTCCTACTCCCTCTACACGCCTTCATGACGTGTATACGAACAACGCTTTTTTAACCTCTTAAAGTCTAGTTGTTGCTATACGTACCGCCAGGTTTAATATTAAAAAATTCTAAACGCTGCTCACACTGTATGTGTTTTGTATGTATCTCAGAACAAACAGCGACTTTGGCTTGTATAAAATTAACAGACTGGTTTTATATAACCGAGATGGAGAGTGTTTACTGCGCGGTACGAACTGAGTCCTTGCAGAAAACAGATATATAACCGAGATGGAGAGTGTTTACTGCACGGTACGGACTGAGTCCTTGCAGAAAACAGATATATAACCGAGATGGAGT
>Ga0123354_10002573_pt1 | contig 24154 bp, 12 predicted proteins | sample TergutLab28metaG_2_FD_97872 | JGI IMG/M metagenome (GOLD analysis project Ga0123354, IMG submission 97872) | Labiotermes labralis P4 segment gut microbial communities from Petit-Saut dam, French Guiana - Lab288 P4 | ecosystem: Host-associated > Arthropoda: Insects > Digestive system > Gut ... | reverse complement strand
GTGACGCCGACCCCTCACCCCCTTCTAGTGCCGTGGTCAAGAAAGGGTAGAGCTATACCTCTACTCCCCCCATGGGCCGTACGGCCTGTACAGAGCCTCAGTGCCTGTACAAGGGTGCACCTTACCCTTACCTTAACTTCACAGTATGTATGAGTAATAACAAAATGCTCTCGTCTCTCAACTTTGTCACCCTTCCCAAAACAAATCCCACACGGTCTGGGACTGAACCCAAGACTACCACCGCCTAAGCAATGGCACGGCCCTTGAATTTATTGTACAAATTCTATGAAGAAAATAATTCACGTTTCTGTATGTACAAAATTATTTAAGTAGTAAAGAAATTTAATCAAAAATAACTTAGAAATTTCTGGAAGGATATTAAACTTGGTTGAACAACTAAATGCGCAAAGCGTTGCTGCTAACTAGAAATAAGTTACGGACAGTGAAGCAAAGATGGCTACTGCCATACCGACTGAGGCATAATTTCCACTGTAATTTGTCGCCGCGATCTACTGCCCTTTTCTCCGTTACTCGCTAACATACACAGCAACAAAAAGTAGCAAGGGTTAGGCTTTTACATACGGACATAATATAAGAAACCAACTCTTTCCTCTAATTATAGCGTACTCGTAGCGCAAGTTAATAATCACAAACGAGTTTTTAATTAAAAAATAACAATAGCGTGTAAAACTGAACTTATAACAGATATTAACGCCCAAAAGTTTATTGAATTAAATTCTTACTGTTTAGTTATTAGTAAATATCTCCACATGCTGCAGGAGATTGATTAAAATTATACTGAAGATGACGTTAATTGTTTCGTGTCCGTGACGTGTGATCACAAACCGCTGATATCAGACTCAAACTTCAGTTAGTTCAATTCACCTGGGCCGATATTTCTATTGTATTTCATGCTAGTGGTAATGAAGGGATAGGCTACTGGCTATACTTTCTGCTAGTGGAAAGGCAGGTATGTTGCTGTGTTTTGTGCTACTGGCATGGCAGGCATGCTAGTGGAAAGGCAGGCATGTTGCTGTTTTGTGCTACTGGCATGGCAGGCATGCTTGCTACATTTTGTGCTAGTGGTAAGACAGACTTGTTGTACTTCGTGCTAGTGGTAAAGCGGACATGCTTGCTACACTGTGTGCTACTTGTAAGGCATGCTAGCTTGTTACACAGAAGCAAGAGACACGGTACTTACATGGGTACGAGGGGGGAGCCTCTCCTCGAAAAGAAACTGTGCGTAGATGCTATAAGTGAAAAGTGTTTCATAAACTATATACGTAAACAACTCCAACGAACATTATGGAGAGACATCCCCACAAAATCTGTTCAATGAAATCTTGTATGAAATGAAGTGGGATCATTAACGCGATGGCATACTTCGACGGCTCTAGAAGATCCACCTGTCCGTGTGAAATTTGTGAAGTTTTCTCATCCCAAAACATGACAGGATGAAACAATCTTAAACGGATAGTATGTCTATAGCCCGTAGAGGTACTGTGATGAATTTCAGTTACTCAGTTAATTTTACTTACGTACTTTAAACAGGTAAAAATTGGACAATCATACATATACAGTGGTGTTTACTAAATATCAGCACCACCTGCGTTCAGAGTAGAAACAATGCACCTTGCTCACAGAAGGTATTCAAGCATTCCGTACGATTCTGTTAATAACCAGCTGTGACATCAATGAGCAACCGCTCTTTGTAATGGAGAAACAGAATAATTTATGTTCGGATGCAACTGAATTAAGGAATACGAAAAATTCATACAAATCTGGAGTTTAAATAGCTTACATTGAAATTCCGTTACGTTATCATACCGTTTCATATTACGAAGTGTGTCTGGGGAGTGAAATGATATATTTGTAACTCTGGTACCAATGTTCTTATGGGAGGAAAATATTACATACCCGCCTTTAAAATGAAACATAAATCACTTCGGAATCATGAAACTTTTGGACTTTGTGCATCGTAAACTACTTAAAATGAAAAATCAAAACAACTTTTTGGGGAAATGATCGGGCCCAGAATAGTTGGGATGTTTATATTTTAAACTCGGAAAGAGGACAAAATCCAAAGATTGAATGGTTCCAAACGTGATATACTCTCGTCAGAATCCTACAAAATCGCATTACAAAGAATTTAGTTACTGCGCGAGTTTTGGGTACAATCTGCACGCTGCACGCCCTACGGTGTTGGCTCTCAAGGGCCGGTGTTTGTCGGTGATGGATGGGAGGAACTTTGTGTACCGGCGGGCGCGATGGGAGGTTGGTTTGGCGGCTCTGTCCCATTCAACAACACATCCATCAAAATAGAGAGCTCGGTCCCAACGCGATACGTTTTCTGATTTAGGACCAACTTTTAACATTGGTTTAATATTAGTTCCACGTAGGAGTTTGTAATATCAGCTTCAGACACGGACTTTCAAAATTATTGCTCGCATCTGGATAGTTGCAAATGAGGTGTGAGATGCGTAACGACACTCTACCAGTTACAGACTTTATTTAGCGTCGAATGCGTAGAAGTGGGATACGATTAAAATGACTGAAGAGAGATAAGAAGAATGCCAGTCAGGATGTCACGGGCGTCTCAGCCGACCCCGCCGGACTCTGTTCTCGTGCCAGCCCCCGTTCGCAGCTTGGTTTCAAATTGATTTGGTAGGCTGCGTTCGAAATGCACCCCACCTCAAAATTTCTGGAGAGAAAAAGAATATGACAAATCGTTCGACGTAATCAAAATTTCAATTTCAAACAGTGATTTCAGAAGTTTAGAGAGCAACGCGGAAGTAATTAGCTACCTACCAGCTTTCGTTTTTAGAATAATATAACATTGAAGTTAATTAATTTATTAAGGAGGTAGTTTTTAATGAGTAAGGTAACTTACATTCGCTGTTTCCTAGTTGAATACGAGAGTATCTTACCTATTTGTAACTGTCGTAAGTTTCAGATAATGCGACAGATTTCCAAAATGTTTACATTTCTAAATACTCGTGCGCCTTTAAGATGTATTTCTAAGCCTTATGAAAAGTAACCCCCCCGCCCCGGAACAGACGTAAATTTCACGTTTATATGGCAGACTATCTATACTTAAAGCCAAACACCATTTCCTATGTCTTCTTCAACAGTTATCTGCTTAAATATGCCTTTTTTGGTGAAGTTTCAAAATGTCTTTTACAGCTTATGCAAAATTCTATGTTTGAAATCTAGTTTTAAAAATATGAACATTTCATCTCCGGGTTTTACCGTTGCGCGCTATTCTGTTTGCAAATTTAAACGGCACTTCATCATTCCTGTATAATTTCCGTTTGCGTCTCTGTCAATTGACGTTACACGCACAGCTCAACGCCTGACATAGACAGGCTCCATGGAAAATTTAAAATGCAAATCAAAACACTATAATACCGAAGATTTATTAATTTTTCCTTATGATTAAAGCCTACTTGTAGATAATTAATACATAAATACAAGTTTATTTAAATATTTTGAAAAAAATGTCATAAATTTACGTTTTATAATTAGATGGTTTTTTTTGTTATGTAAAACCAAATTACGCCCCAACGAATGTAAGTGGGACATGTGATTTGGATGAGGTAATAAACAGCATATCAGTGTTCGTTATATTTTTCTAAACGCAACTGGAAAATAACATATCATTTTCCAAAAGTGTGTTGCAAGGAGAAAGACTAGGGACAGAATCACTGCTGCAGAATTATTTCACCATACAGGGTACGAAAAGTTATAAAAAAAATTGACATAATAACCTGTTATAACATTCGCAGCAAATAAGAGAAAGAAGTTAAAGAAAACGCCAACAAGTTATGTAATATAAATATGAAAGGAACTGAACTGAACTGAAGGGACGTGGTATGGAAAGAAACTTTCCTTCCAAAGCCGTAAAGATATTGGAAGGTTCATCTAACAAGTACCAACAAAAATCTCCTTTTAGTGTGCTATAAAAGAAAAACATAATGTTAGTAAAAAAATCACTGGTTGCTGGTAACTTTGCTGGAGAAAAAATATCAGTTAGTAGTATAGAACTTGACTGCATCAGGCAGCTCTTGCAATGACATGCCCGTCAGTGTTAATTAGATGAAACAACATAGATCAGAAGAATAAAGGAGAAACAACACAAACGTTACGACGAACAGTCATTGTAATCAACACTAAGAACATATAGCCTACACTAAAAATTACTAAGCACTAAATGCACTAACAAAGTACTAAAACAATGCGTTCTACAGAGAAGGTCCCGGAAGAAGGGGTTGTAATTGAACAAAAGAAATGTCCACTTTCATTCAGATTTCGACAGAAGCAAGATTCGAAGCAGAAACTTAGTCCTTTTGAAGAAAGGCTGTCAAATCTTTAAGCTGGTAAATGACCATACATGAGTACAACATTATTCATTTCAGCTTTTACTTATACCGCGGAAAATATACTCATATTAATTTCGTTAGTAGATGCTTAAAAATCAGTAATTAATAATGAACTTTTTTTTTAGTAATTAACCAACTTGATGCACAAAATGTTTGTTTTACAATAATTCTATTTCATGCCTCTACATGTTTCGAGCACCATGTACTCATCGTCAGCATCTGGTATCATCACACCTATATGTGTGATGATACCAGATGCTGTATAATACAATTTTGACCTTCTGACGATGAGTACATGGTGCTCGAAACATGTAGAGGCATGAAATAGAATTATTGTAAAACAAAAATTTTGTGCATCGGGTTGGTTAATTACTAAGATAAATATACTGAGATGCACGGTCAGCAAAACATAAAAAATTAATACCGAACTGTTTCATAAACATGCAAAGACAGAAATGAGCGGAGGAATAAAATACAAAAATATAAAATATGTCATTGGTTCATATTTGGTTCACATCGTGTCACAGATCCGATTCATATGCGGTTCACACAGCGTCTAGATTCACAAAGGTTTCACGTAGTGTCACAGATTTATACTGCGATCATCTCTGTTACGGCCAAAGTTTTGGAAGAACACCTTCAGTAGACGAAGGTAAATGTTGTTCCGAAACGGTGGTACCAACCTACCAGACCAAACAAGATATAATAACCACTAGACCTCAATATGACTGCTTAATTAATCGAAAAATTCATTTTATAACTGATGTAAACACAATGATGAAGGTAAAAAATTTCCAATGTGTAATAAATTGTAACATATAACTATATTTCATCTTGTCAAAGATACTTCGCACAATTATTGTAATATCAGTAATCAAATCTGGCAAATTAAATTCCATGATTAGTCAGGACATTACATTGCATCACGGATTTCATCACAAACAATAATATTTACAAATTACCATTATATTTTGTTAATTAAGGCAAGTCCAGGTGATGAAAATGACACTACGTTTAAAGTAAAGGTTCCTACTGTCATGTTCCTTGACTTAACGGGCACGCAACTGACTTCGACTCCAGGACTCGGAAATCAGGATTCCACCGACTGTGAGGTAGTTCGGGCTCAGAAATTGGGAGCCACTTTTAACCCGTTGAAATCCGACGTTTCGTGAACAAGACATCTCTTTTTAAAATTTCAAGGTTACGTCAAAAATTCAGTAAACATTACATAGCTAGATTACCAGTACATGGAATGACAGGTTTCTTCCTGACCGTGTTACCACATATCAAACACAAGAAACAAGAATTTAACGGATTCAGAACATCATGTATCGTTCATATAAAGAAAATGGATTTTAATACGAGTGACTGGAATTCCAGTACGGGACCTTCTCTTAGTCTGCATCACTCTATATGATGACTAGGAACACTTCAGTAATTCTAGCAACACATAAGACTACCGATACTGCACACTGTTAGATGAGTGTGTCCTGCACTCACACATGTCACATTCACACACACTACGACACTAGCACTACTGACTATGCTTTGCAACACCACCATTTCGGAATGTTCTCTTGCTGGGTTACGGGTATGAGCAGTCTGTGTCTCTAAGTTCGCACATTTCTGTTTCTCACAGTTGTTAGTAAGACCACAAAGCAGAAATTCTGCTACATTCAGTTAGGTAGTTACCACACTTTGACAAAGAGCTTCCTAAGCTGTTACCAGTATAAATTCCTAAAAGACAATCAAATTATTATATAATCAAAACTCTAAATGGGATCAACTATAGCTGCACAAGACTATGAACTACATTACTGGCCACACTAATATAAAACAACAAAAATATATTAATGTACTCTATATTCTTCACAAAAATGTCTAATAACATATTATATTAAGGAGATGTCTAACTTTTTTTTGGTTTACTCGCCCCACGCTAGATGGCAGCAGCGTCGTTTCTTCTCAGGATTGCAGAAGAGGTGAGGGGCAGCCGTTTCGAGACTTCTTCTCACTTTCCTATTGTATTTTGCTTCATAGTTTTAGATCAAGTCCAACTGATGAATATGTGCTTGTCACTGGGTCGGTCAGGAGAATCCATGACAGTGTTCTGTATCTTTTTCAAATGACTGTTGACTGAGAACGGTGACTTCTGAGCGGTCAATGTGTCAATGTGTTGGTGTGTTAAATGCGGAAACTAATGGTTGCAGTTTACCAACCAGGGTGTAAACGCCCTTCCATTATTGAGGTTAAGGAATGACAAGAAGTTAATTAGGACGTTCCTACCGAATAGCTTCGCCGTACGAAGTATTAACGCGATATGCAAACACATACAACTATTTGAAACAAACCATATTTCCGTACGCGCTATGCATAATTCGACACACACTACCTATATATTCATATATAAAAAAATTGTAGTACTCTATGGAATAATACCGCTAAATTTTAAGCCAATTTCATGGAACATGGATACTTCAGACAATGTCGTTGCTGTGCATATGAGTTCTTTGCCATTCTTGGATCTCAGACAGAGTTGATTGGTTGTTAATTACTGGCGTTTCGGGAAAGACTATCGGTCTCGGAGTGCTTTACTTCCGAATATAGAACCAAAAGGCTGTCCCGAAACGTCGGTAACTAATTACCAATAAAAACTGCGTAACATCGCAGAAGACCGAAGACCACATATCAATTATCTTTCATTTCCTGTCGCATACACATTTGCTAGCAGTGTGGTATTTTTAGTCCACACTAAGGTTATCTGCGCCAAAAGAAAACTGCAACAACCTGAGTAATGATATCAGACTTACACGTTCATAATACCAGTCACTGTAGCTTCTAATAATTCTACAGGATATACACCACCAATATCTGTATTCATCTGACCCATCCATTAAAAAAAAAAACACGCACGACACAACTCTAAGAATAGCTACCATAAACGAGACATTATATTCTACAATTAATAGCACTAACCTATAACCCACAAAACGGGCAGCGTCATATAAAGGACAGAAGAAATCATCACTTTAAATCCATAGGTTAGGGAAGGCAGATAATCAGGCAAGGCCAAACAGCGGGTGAATGGCTGCAAATGCTTTACACGAACGAAAGTAAGAAGCTTGTTTCTGTAGACTTTAATCCTCTCCACTTTTATGTAGACAATGTGTAGACACGTCCGCGAAGTTGCGCTGGCTGCTCTGACATATTGTTGACAAAGCCGTATATTGTAGTTTTCTACTGTCTGTTGAGCAGACATTAAACTTAATGCTCATGGCATGTATTCCGCACCTATTTCTGTTTGCGTTCAAATAGCAGCACACCATTTCAGTTGATATTTCTCTGTGTATCTTCCTGAGTAAATACAAAATTTTCAACAAAAAACAAAACTGAAGAGTGCTAAAGGTAAAGTGGAGAAAAACACACAGTGGAAAAAATGTAACCTTTACCAGACTTCACTCTTCCTTTATCTTTACGACAATCTACGAACAAACGAAGTTAAAATAAATATAGGCAAAGTAAAGTAAGCCTGTAACATGCAATGGAGGCACAGAGCAGGGAAGAGAGATATAGCTCCACTGTTTCTTTAACTTCGGCGCCAGATGTGGGTAAGTGATCAGAGACAGGAGCCGGCAGCTTTACCTCCAGGAAAGAGACCCGGTACCCATTGTACAGAAAGCAAGGTTAACTCGAGGCCGGTATGGACGGGTGGGGAAAATGTGCTCACACCGGGGTTCGATCCCGAACCACCCACCCCGTAGCGAGTGGCTATATCGAGTCAGCTAACACGGCCACCAAATAAATATAGGACAATTATGAACAAATACAGCGAGGAAATATTAGCATAGCCTCTCAATTATTTTACCAACCACTGCACTTATATAAATTTATAAAATTTACACATTAAAACATTAAAAACGCTCCGACATGTTTCGGTCCTAGGACCGAAACATGACTTGACAACATGCACGGTATAACAACGAAAATTAGCATAGCCTATTTCAGACTGCTGTTTGACAGACACTAAAAAATATGCCACAATAGAGTATCTCCGTCCAAGATATAAAACGCGTACCTCCCGTAAGCGGAACACACTGTACCCACACGTAGGGTCTTAAGGATTGCAAATGTCGATACCGTTCAGGTATCTGCAGACACGATACCCAAGTGGACATATTTGTCAACATATCAATTTCGAAATATGAACATAGGCGCAAGTCCTGCCTGGAAAACTCAAATAGAACGGGACTTTGTTAATTTTGGGTAACACGTTACAATGACTGGATATTTATAGTAATTATGGACAGCATATTCCTAAACGTTTCAGATAAATTGTTAATGTTTAGGTACATATGTTTAAATTACAAATTTTACAAATGACTTCAGACGAGTAGGGACAAAAGCCATCGGTTGCATGTTAGTACTTCTGTGACATATCCTAATACACACACACACAATAGGTACCGGGTCTTTCCCGGGGGTAAAGCGGCCGGGACGTGGCGTTGACCACCCACCCCATCTAGCGCCGAGTTTAAGGAAAGAGTAGGGCTCTACCTCTACTCCTCCTCTGGGCCTTCGTGGCCTGTTCTAGGATGAAATTTACCTTTACTTAATACATATATATATAGTACAGAAGAACGTATAGGTAGGCAGATGAGAAAGGGTTAAATTAATCCTAAATACAACGTTCTGCCCTTACAGAGTTTGGGGCAAAAAGTTGTATTGAAAATAAATTAAGAGATCTAAACGGAGTTACTGACTACCACAAACAAAATACGAAGCTGAAAAATATTTATATTCATTACAAAATATTTAAATATGCACGTGGCAATTAAAACTTTTTTGTTCACATCGTAGTGGGGGGGGGGGGCCGCTTGCAGCGCATCGTGATTGGCCGAGCCTGACGTACCAAACCGCCTACGGGATAAAAGAGATACAATGCCTAATACAAGCACTAATATAGTTCATCTACTGCACTGTCTTGGAACACACACAGCACATCGGAATACCGAGGGTTTCTTAAAGTCGGTTGGGACTGTCTTGTTCTTACCGTGAGGAATACGATAAATAGTTTAGCTCCTCTGTATATTTTTATAACACATAAAGCACCGTGTCTGATTTTAATTAAACACCACAGCATAAAAAACATATTTATGTATCAAAATATCTCAATTTTACGTGAAAAAATACAGGGCCAACACAGTACTCTGTAAAGCAGACGAATTTCTTAGATTTGTGCCAAAGTGTACTTTTATCGTACGTCGTAATGCCAATAAGGTTGATTTAGCAAGCGTTAAATCCACGTATTGATGTTTTGCTGACCTTGCATCTCAGTATAATCTTAGCAATTGACCAACTTAATGCACAAATTCTTGTTTTATAATAATTTTATTATATTCCCCTATACGTTTCGAGCACTGTTGTGGTCATCATCAGGAGGTTCAATTGTATTATACAGCATCTGGTATCGTCACACTCTGTAGGTGGCCGTCCCGTGCACCGGACGGCCACCTACAGAGTGTGACGATACCAGATGCTGTATAATACAATTTTTACCTCCTGATGATGAGCACAACAGTCCTCGAAACATGTAGAGGAATATAATAAACTTATTATAAAACAAGAATTTGTGCATTAAGTTGGTCAATTGCTAAGATTCCATAAAGTAGTTGACCATCAATGCATTTCTCACGCTTGTCTCCAGAAGCAAAGCAGTTCTTATTTCCAGAGAAACCAAAATAAGGGTATTAAATTATTTTATAGTGAAATATCCGTACAATATTTCGGAATGTGTGGGTATAATTTAGATGTAAATATGTTGGTTTTAATATTTCTCCAGCAGCCTTAGAATAAAAACGAAGCAGAAAGGCGTCTAACTGGTAAGCAAATATTAGAGCAGGGCCATCGTTGTCTTAGAGTATTTCCTCATATCATTTCAAATCATGCCACTCACTAACTGAACACTATGCAGGAGGTTAACTAAATTTTCAGACACAGCCCAGCTCTAATATATTAAAATGACACTGGCCAAAGTAGAAGCCAATTTGTAACATGTCCTCTTAGTACTAGTCTGCTCTCTTCAAAAGTAACAAATGCACATAAAAAGCAAGAATGCTCACAAATCGCTGTGGATATTATACAATAGTAGTAATAAAATGGTGTCCAAACCGACAGGAAAACACACGGCATTAGTGTCTAAAACTAAGGAATCAATTACAGTAGTAGACACAAAATAATAAACCTGTCATGTATACGTTTCCAAAGCACCATACATCAACAACACGTCATTCCGGTCGGTTAACTTCGTGCTCAAATTCAGGTTGGTCATTCTTTTGTTTTTAATACAAATGTGGATTCAAACTTCATACATGCTCTCTGCTGAAAAAAAAAACTAGTCCTACTCTATTCTAATAATTAGGTAAAAATATTAATCCATTTGTAAAGTTCGAGGGCTGTGGTAATGCCAATGCTATAGTTCACAAAAATGTTATGTCAAAATAAGATACAATATGATACTAGAAAAACACACACAGTAAAGAACAGGAAAAACACATTATAATAAGGAACATACAAAAATAACAGGGTACAAAGGATGTAAAGAGTAACTAACACGTAAGCTGTAATGACAAAAGTGAAATTTCTGGAAGTAACACAGAGTGTTTAATGTAAACCACAACACTAAAGGGGCTTGTCTAGTAATGGACAGCAATGTGCAAGACGAAAAAGTCAGTCACATCTTGCAAACTATTGCATGGCTTACCAGCCGCTATGTTCGGGGGGAGACATCTGGCGGGAGAAGCCCGAACACTGCTCCTCGCCCTACCAATGCCGCAGAAGGCGAATCCTGAGACACAGACGGTGTGTTACATCATCACATGTATCAGACGTACATTCTACTTTAATATTTTACCTTGGACAGGTTTTCAAAAGTGCTTAAGAAACTTGAGATAACAGGGGGGGGGGGAGGAGGAGGAGGAATACCGAAGATACACATTTAAGCCAATTTTATGAAACAGAATTCGCGTTCTAGACTGAAGGAGTTATAATGCAAGTATTGTACTTCGTGACTTAGAACCTGAGAGACAATAACTGAATTGTATATCGTATTCCATGAATGCCACGAATATCATGGAGAAATAATGGGGATTAAGCTTCTATGTGGAATGAGAATTGTACAATACATTCTTTATTTTTGGGTTATTACCCGGCGTCTGAATTTTATGTTCCGACGTTTCGGAACACTCTGTCTTTTCTATCTTCATAGGCGGTGTAAGCAGCTGTTTAAACCGCCTACTAAGATGGAAAACAAAGTGTTCCGAAACGTCGGCATATAAAATTCAGACGTCGGGGAATGGCCTAAAAGAAAGAATACAGTATTTCAAACAAGGCGAAAGTTTTAAATCAAGAAAAATTGTATCCATTTATAAAGTACTGCCAGTTTCCACCTTAAATTATCTATGAAGCTGAAATTTAATTCTCGAAGTTTCAATATGTGTTTTGGGTATATTCCAAGAAGTACTTAAAATTACAATGTATAAATATTAATGATCCAAATTTAAATATACTTTTTGAAGCACATCTGAAACCCCTTAAAATCCTCATTATGAAGTCTTAAGTACACGTGAATTTAATTTTCTCGTTGCAAGTTATTAATAAAGTAAAGACAAAAAAATGTAAACAAACCTGTAATCTGATACACATGAACATTCTGAGGAAGATAAATGTAAACAAGTTTATCACATACAAATTTCACTAACTCTTGAATATAAAAGCACTCCTAAATGTTGCGGCTATTATGTGTAGCCATCTTCAGGGAGTACAAACATTTAAAGGCACGCGCGTGCAATATGTAAGTGATAAACCTGCTTCTAATTAGATGTACAATGCTAATCCTGAAAAATAATCTCTTTTGAAATTTAAAAAATTATATGAACATAAATTCACACGCACACCACACAGTTTTATTGTGGACGCACATGCGTTTTTCTCCTACTCAAATAATCGTCATGGCACCGTTGCTATAAACGTCTTGATGCGAGGTACATCACGCAAGACACACCAACGACTGTGACACTGTACGAGCTGCGAAGGTCAGTAACAATGATGACAGATTATTATAATATAGGACACTGAAGACAAAGAAGTTGCCCTGCATAGAAGGCGCATCAATAAACTGGAGACAGTAGGAAATATAGCTTACATTGAGCCATGTTTCACAAAGGCTGGTTGTGGACTTTCAGCAGCGAAGAGGGGGGGGTCGAGAATATTCCATAGAAGGGCGTGTTGAAACCTACATCAGGGGTGGTTCGTGGATTCCAGGAAAATGTTTGCGCCCCTGCCCTTCTCCATTGACAGTAATAAGATTCGAGGTCTTTACGGTAGATTTCGGCGTTCTGCGTTAAGTAGTTGACAGAAAGCGATGTTTCGAAGGGAACTGCACTGTCTATATTCTTAATCCTATAAGACGGGGACAATACGTGCCCCCAAAAGTTGGTACACCTTGAGGAAACTACAGGGCGTCACAACGAACAGCACCTAATTTGTAATATATACATCGTTTCTGATATTCAGAGGACCGTGCATCGTGATATATTCCTATAATAAAACCAACGAGATGCACTAATTTCTCAAATTTATTTTTGGAACAGAACTCTACATGTTTCGGACAGTTTCTCTGTCCATCATCAGGAGTCTGGCACTGTACACACAGCAATAGGTATACGAGTATGTCATATAGGTTATGCTGACTATTGGCTAGAAAGTAGTCAGCATAACCATGTATTACTGTGTGTACAGTGCTAAATTCCTGATGATGGACAGAGAAACTGTCCGAAACATGTAGAGTTCTATTCCAAAAATAAATTTGAGAAATTGGTGCATCTCGTTGATTTTATTATAACAATATACATTGTTTCGTTTACACAGAAAAACAGCGATTCGAGTCCTCTGGGATGTAAAGTTGTGTCCTTTGCTCTGTGGTATATAATACAAATTTTACAAGTGATATGGTGGGAGTACATGCAGGAAAACAAAGGACCTCTTTACGAACGTGGAGTTCTTGTACCTAGGTGACATGAACAGCCGAATAGGACAGTGGGCACAGTGACAAATCGAGTAGGGACGCACTGGTGAATGAAGAAAGGAGAAAATTAATAGACCTTCGCAACAGGACCTCTCTAGAAATACTGAACGGGATATATGGCGAAGACGCTGAAGATTAACTGACATTCATTAACCTCCTGGGAAGAAGTGTCACAGACTACGTATTCATGCTGGAAGAAACTGGTGAAATTTAGGGTAGGGATTGAAATTATAAGTAGCCACACGACGAGTATGGTAGCACTGGCGAGTGGGATAGACGGGGTAGGGAGCAACACAATGATAAGGACGAACCAAGAATATGGTAAGATTCAAATGCAAAAATGATAAGAGAGTAGACTTTCTAAGTTCAATGATCAATGTAATGTCGCTTGCTGTGTAGTTCTTGAGGTATCAAAGGAACGTGTTACCTTCGTCTTCAAGGGTTAAGCGGTCCAGCCCAATAAGAAGAAGTAGCCACTATCGTTTGAAACGTCACGAAACACCTAATCAACGACACAGCATCACATCCAAAAAAGCTTGCAATCTTCAACCACACCGCTGTGAGAACTCCAAATCTTGAAAGATAATTTACTTCACAAAAAGAAAACACTGTTTGCTGCAGTCACGTGCAGGAAGTCTCATCGTCATCGGAAGTGAATTTTATGAACGACAATAAGAAGAGTAGCTATGGTGACAGCCAACTAAGTGTACAGCCAATTAAAAAAAAAACTTTCATTTGGATGAAAAAGCAAGCTATGGAAAATGTATCCAGGCGAGGTTATAATTTAAACATTAATGAATTCAGATATTACAAATATGGCTCATAAGTGTGGGGAATATTGCATCAACATGCCGTGCAATATTGCACCAACATGCCGCGCGATATTACACCAATATGCCGCGCGATATTGCACCAACATGCCGCGCGATATTGCATCAACATGCCGTGCAATATTGCACCAACATGCCGCGCGATATTGCACCAACATGCCGTCCGATATTGCACCAACATGCCGCGCGATATTGCAGCAACATGCCGCGCAATATTGCACCAACATGCCGTGCGATATTGCACCAACATGCCGCGCAATATTGCACCAACATGCCGTGCGATATTTTTCATTTAAGATTCCATTTAACACACTTTCACTCGATACAGTATATGGAGTTAAGACATTAAAGTTGACGTGCCGTTGTGTTTTATTATGAGTTTAAAGTAAAAACACTAAAGTTTCTTCAGTCGGCGCCGCTACCTTCACCTTATCATAATCATTTACAACATAGGCCAAATCATGTTACAATCACAGCATAAGTGACAGAGATGAAATAAAAATTGTTGTGCAGACTGAATACATCTTAATACTTTCACTTGAAACTTGCACTTTACACCATATTTACTTTAACTTGTACTTCAGACCATATTTACTTTAACTTTTACTTCAGACCAAATTTACTTTAACTTGTAATCTTCATGGCATACTGAGCTGTTTATTTAAGTTCCTAATGTAACGATAATTTAACATTTCTTTATAATACATTTCTTCTCCCCTGCCAAATCAATGTGAACTGAATTAGAATCTAGTGTGTCTCAATGCTGATAGTCGGTCAAATTCATATTCGAACCTTAAGCCCAGTACAAATAATTATATAGACACAACATATACAAAAACCTAATGAAAAGGGTTTAAGGAGCCCCAGATTTGTATTCTGTTGTTACATTAGTTAATAGTAAAAGGAGGTAATACTTACGAAGAGGACAAAAAGATGTCGGTAATAAACGACAGTGGAATGTATTGGAGTCGGTATTGCAGTGACCATCTTGGCCTAAGGAGTTCAAAGCGTAAAATTAGAACGCAGAACCGTCACATTTATACTGTTAATCTACGAGGTTTAGTTAACTTATTATGAACGAAGCATTACGCGAAGTTTTCAAGTACTTTATGTCAAGAATTTCTGAATAATTTTGATTTGTAGGCAAATGATGCGAACAATAATAGTCTCACGTGCTAAACAAGGATGGCGCAATTCAGTATTATGCCCAAGCCATACCGCAAAAAAAAAGAGTATTAGTAATATACTTGCGTTCATAGGTAAAGGTAAGGTAAAGTGCACCCTTGTACAGGCACTGAGGCTCTGTACAGGCCGTACGGCCAATAGCGGGAGTAGAGGTATACCTCTACTCTTTCTTGACCACGGCACTAGAAGGGGGTGAGGGGTTAGCGTCACGCACCGGTTGCTCTGTATCTCCGGGAAAGACCCGGTACCTATTGTACAGGAAGCTGGGTGGGCCCCACGGTCGGTCTGGACAGGTGCGGAAAATCTCGCCCCCCAACGGGATTCGATACCGACTACGCTACCAGGCCCACTGCGTTAAGAGAAGTCAACGTTATTAAGTAAACGAACATAATTCAGCCCCAAGACAAACAGCACGAGCTAAACGTGACGACCATACGATGTTATTAGCAATCTGAGCCACACAAACAGGACAACCGAAATTGAACAATACATTTTGATCACAAAACTGTCACGTTATCAGTACAAAATTTTAAATTTTTTTAAAACAAACAGTGGCAAAACATTATCCATACTTGGATGTGTCGCATTAATATTCCCATATCTAGATACTGTACTCTGAAAAAACACATCTTATTATTGCATTATAATGCTGTAAGAATTTTAGATTCCCGCAGTATTTTCTAACGCTGTCTATTATCTAATCACAAGTAATTCTAGGCCAAGTCTAAGTTTAACGTCATTTATAGTACGGCAATCGACTGTTAAGTCCAAATTCTTATATTTTACACTAACCTATACACGCGTGGTAATTTGTGTCAAAGTTTCTCAACTCGGTACTGATGTCAAGTTGTGTTCCGGAACATGAACCCGTGCCGATTGGAACATTTACCGACGTCTCGTAACATATCGTTGTCTGCATCTTCAGAGTATTCAAAAAGGACAGTAACGTCTGTAGCTATTTACCAGTCTATACGACAGCATATACCACCAGACTTTTACCTTTAGTTTGTTACCACACACCTTTCAGGTGAGACATCCCTGTTGTGTTGATAGGATAACAAGTATCGGTAAAATGCAGTCGAACAAAACTCGTAATATTTGTGTTGCTACATAGCTTGTATTAACTACACGTTTCGGCCTCTATATCGGTCATAATCAGGTTGTAAAAAAAGGTAAAGGTAAAGCAGTCCCGTTACAGGCCCGGAGGTGCCCAGAGGGTTCTAGGAAGTTAAGGTTCCTAGATTTCGTGACGACGGCACAGGATGGTGGTAGGTTGTGAGCCTTACGCACCGGCCGCCTTTACCCTCAGGAAATACTCCTGGTACTCATTTCTGTTCAGGCTGAGTCGACCCCAGGGCCATAGCATCAGATTGTACACTTTCTTATCATAAAGCAAACTATACAATACACAATGTTTTTGTTTTTGTCAACGAGATCCCGTGCACATCTATAAAATTTCCATTTAAAATAATTACAGTAGCAGCAGAATTAAAAGTTATTCTAATATAAAAAGTATAAACTGTAAAAAGTTGGGCGATGTTACCATATCTTCGTGGGCCGGGATGGCTCAGTCGGTATAGTGATTCGCTACGGGCTGGACGGTCCGGGGATCGAATCCCGTTGGAAGCGAGATTTTCCACACTCGTTCAGACCGGCCCTAGGGCCCACCCAGCCTCATATACAATGTGTACCGGGTCTTTCCCCCGGGTAAAACGGCCTAGACGTGGCGTTGACCACCCACACTATCTAGCGCCGAGGTTAAATAAAGAGGAGAGCTATAATTCTACTCCACTTCTGGGCCTTCGTGGCCTGTTATAGGGTGAACTTTACCTTTACCACATTTTTGTACGTTACGATCAAATACATTTTGTATGCGTTTATGGGCCTGCAGTTCAGAATACGAACATATTCTGTGTCCACATGTACACCGTATGATAATGTGGGGTGAGGTAAGATATGGAACCAATTTATTTTGACGCCGCACGACAAATTTCGGAAACACTGCATTTAGGAATCCTCAATATGCATTGCGCCAACTCATTAACGACTGCTGAGATAAGGGTATAGGAGGTACATGAATAATTGGCTTCATTGGGGCAAGAGCACGGCTGACAAAACTCCAAATTGCTACTCAGCACGACGATCTAGGGGGCGGCGTTTAATCTTCAAGACAATGTATGGAATACTGGGGTGGAAGCTGCTGCTCCTTCATCAGAAGGTTCTAATATATTAGCGGCCGTTCCTTCGTGAGCAGCTGCAAGTAGTGTTAGGTATACCACATCAAACACTGTGTCTTATCGGCTGTTCTCAATGCCTCGTGATAATTCTGTGATTATTAAACGAAACCTTGCTGATAAAGGAGAGAGGCACGAGTTACAATCACCTCATTCCGCCGCCGATTAAGGAGCACTCCTTTTGTATGTTTTGGAGCTCCTGGATTCAAATCTCAGCTCGAAAATAGGTTATGCTAAAACATTTTGGTGATTTTTTCCAGTATCTACCGAAAACTTCCGAAACATTACATCAAAATAGGTTACAATTGCTTCTCTGCACATCAATTGTAATTCAGTATTCATTAAACATCCTGTTAATCGACGCTATATAATTCTGAGTCACTGAGAGAGTAGTTACATAAACCACAAGGTAAAGGCAAAGTTCACCGGAGAACAGGCTATGAAGGCCCAGACGGGAAATAGAGATAAGCCCTACTCTTTCTTTAACCTCGGCACGAGATGGGGTGGGTGGTCAACGCTACGCCCCGACCGCTTTACCCCTGTGAAAGAGACCCAATACCCATTGCACAGGAGGCTGAGTGGGCTCCAGGGCCGGTCTGGACGGGTGCGGAAAACCCCGTCTCCCACCAGGATTCGATGCATGGACCGTCCAGCCCGTAGCAAGTCGCTATACCTACTGGGCTATCCTGGCTCATCATAAATCACAAGTAAATATATAAATAAATAAATAATAAATTTTATGTTTTGTTGACCGTGCATCCTGGTATGGTCCTTGTAAATAACAGACTTAACGCACAATTTTTCATGCATGTTTATTTCTATTCTCTGCATGTTTCGGGCAGTCATGTGCCCATCATCAGGAGAATTACTGTATCAATGCGACACCTGGTTTATGTCGCTCTGTATAGATCGTCTAGTATGTAGGATGCTTTGTCGTTGGTAGAATTTGAGCTTTCTAATTGTGGTGTTTACCTGCACACTAGACGATCATCTACACAGAGTGACATAAACCAGGTGGCGTACTGACACAATAATTCTCATGATGATGGGAACATGCAGAGAATAGAAATAAACATGCATGAAAAACTGTGCGTCAATTTGGTTATTTAGAGGATAAATAATAAATATTACATTCAAGAGACATCCGATTTGACTGTTGGATGGCGGACCGATTTTTTTTACCGATCAAAACGTTCCTGAGTCTAACAAAGAAAATGGTGTAGCGGTAACGTTTCGCTATACAAAATGGCGGTAACGCTTCGCTATACAAAATGGCGTATAAGTCACTTGACAGTCTATGTTTAATATGTTGCCTCTAGTGTTAAGCGAATCTGCGCCACTCTGTATAGTCCAGATTTACATCTCTCGAATCTTTGCTGGACTTCCAACAATCCTCACTCTTTTTTATCCGCAAATACGCCACTACCGTATCGCTACAAACCCTTCCCTAAAAACTACTCATTGCCACTCTCCCATCAACATCAAAGCTTTTAATTCATGTACCTAAAATGGCGTCGTTAATAAAACTAAAAGCGAATCAACAGCAGTCCCTCCATGACGTTGTTACTGTCTGTTACTTCCTTTGTTTAAAAATGACTTTGTGAATATTGAGATGTATAAACAATGATGAGAATTTTGAAACTATCAGCTTTCACTTGTGTTTAGAACGATATTTTACGAATACACGTCTCACCCTCTAAACACGGAAATAATCGCAGCAATAAATATTCCTACGTCAAACAGAATACATCAAGACCAACGGGTTATTACTGTTCACGTAAATAATGGATTGTTATTTGCGGAATCGCATTACATCTTCAAAGACAACATGTGAGCAAAGTGTGGAGTTTTCAAACGGCACGGGACTTTTTCAAAGAGTGACTGGTCCGATATAAAAGGTGAAAGCACTAAAGATAATTACTTCTTCAATGTCAGTTTTACAGCTCTAGTTCGTTCGAACTGCCATTCAATCAGAAGCGAATCTATTCAGCAAAGGAAGAGAGGCAAGGTGCACGTGTGTATATCACCATTTTCCAGTGAAACAAATATTACTGCAGTTTTAAGTATATGAATTCTCCTTTCGTTAGCTTCAAATAATTTCAACCAGTTACTTTCATACATACGGTTTTTGTGCACAAACATTGTCATGGGCGTGCAGGTATAGGGATACGACAAAAGTAGTACATTACAGTGCCACAAAAAATACAAGAACGCATTGCTATTGCAATAACGATTTATGGAATACTGCATTCTGTTGTCTGTTGACAGATACTAACGTTTCGGAGCAATCTGCCACCTCCATCTTCAATGTAGAAGCAACGAAAGGAGCCAGCAAGCAAGAAAAGAAGCTCAGCGCCTTAGATGTCACGAAGGAAGCAGGCTACCCGGAAAAGTCCTTGCAAATGTTCGTCAGAAAATTAATTTACATGACACGCCACTTCGCAACTACAGAACCGACCCAGAATGCGATTACACCTGGGAATTTCTTCGCCGAGCGGTTGTCATCTGTTTCAAGCGCCGAAGAAAAACTCGGGAACCACAAATTGAAAAACAGCGACAGTTGTGACATGATAAGAAAGGAGAGAGACTGATATTAGCAAGGGGAAGAGAAGCTTGCCTCATGGTACGATAAATTCCTTAACCCTGGCCGGGACTACGTGGAAAAACAGTGGGAGAGCAGCACAATTAAATTTGAAGTGTTCTCATTACAATTGAAAACACAGCACGCTAGAGGGTGCTCGTATGATCTGTAAAGTTATTTTCTGAAGATTCTCTCGCACATAGCTGCCAGATTACACGATGTCACCTCCCAGTAATTTCAATATTTCCCACTGTCGCATCCACCAACCCTCTTCATTATAAGGTCGAGGTATCCGAATAGATTATGTCACGGTCTGGGATGTTTGATCAGTTACATTCAAAGACTTCGCCAATTTTTCCATCATCGGCACGGATACGTAACATACATTTCGAAATAATATGCTTCCATACGGTTGCAGCAGAATATTTCCTGTCGTTGCTTTAACCCCATACTTTCGTTACGTGATGACAAATCTTATATACACTTTAGGAACGTCTGTCTAGTCACATTCCCACGTTAGAGCTCCACGGACCGCCATTAGATGGCAGGTGATATCACTAGGCTGAACGCTGGAGTTCTACGGAATGTAAACAGATGGCAGGAGACGAAACTACGCATAAATCAGTCTTACGGAAAAGCAGATGGTATAAAAAGGACACAAATAATTGAGGTGTCCAAGGTAACTATGTAAGGGGTCGCCGGGAACTAATCCCACAGTGTAATATACATACACACATACACCTATTATTCTGGGTTTCACGCTAACTACGGGCACCACAACGAAAGTATATTACACGTACAAGCATTCTTCAGGTTTCCACGGTAAATAAGTGTGCCTAACCTGCCCGGGTCACCGGGAATCATCAGACTAGTTCTTTCAAAATCAGAAATAGAAAGTCACACATTGCTAGTACCGGGTCCGCCGTATAACGAAACGGGTAACCAGTGGACTACGTAAGTAATGAAGCATGGAATGGAAGTTATAAGAATATGCCATAAAAGAACTGCAACAGGATATGGATCAGAAAAATATTCTATAAAGTGTAAATGACGAATTTTAGGCTCCACTCATATCCCGTAAGCGCCTCTACCTTTTTGTACGTATAAGGTAAGCCACAACATGCCGTATTAAATCACGAAGAGAAATATTCTATGGACAGTAAAGTGGGAAGGTGAAGCTCTAACTTATCAACTATTGTTATTATTATTATTGTTATTATATTGTTATATAAACTAAGGTAGCGAGCGGCACTTCTATGCTAGTGCCCACAAACTGTGTGGCAACTAGGAACAGTCTATAATGTTCGTATCTGCAAAAAAAAAAGCTAAAATTCATGGTGAAATAATTCCCTGTATACTTGAAATTCCATACGCGTGCCATCAGAATATGAGAATCATAGTCACTCGGATGCAGAATGCCGGTTATCAAGAGTAGCAAAATATCGATAGTGTAGTTTGAATTACAAATATCATTTAAAGTATAATGATGCAGAGTTCAGTATTTACACAACTTACACAACTGTACACGTACGATGGATGAGTCAGATGAAATACTGTGGCTTACAACACACGAAGGCACGATCTATTACGAAAAGGTTAACAAATTAACAAGTGGGTTTAGAGCAGCCATTAAGACTATTGTCTTGCATTTGATAGGCGAGCCAGGCGGTAGGAACGCGGAAAACTAGTGATGGACGTAAAAGCTTAGCGGCAAGGATGCAGACAGTGAAGGAAAAGATAGAGATTTGCAAGTGAAGGACAAGGGCAACGTTGTACGAATGTACGAAATGGACGGAAATACGACAGACTAGCAAGTTATGGACGAAAGCCACGAGGTAGAAAGGCAGAAAACGAATAGAATCAGGAGAGCTGTAAAATATGGACAAAGGTCAGGCAATAAAAACGCGGGGAAAATGTAAACAAGAAACGTGCAACTGATGGACGTCACTAAGTTAAGAAACGAGGAAATGAACGCTAGGAAGAGAATTGTGATGGACGCAATTCAGGCGGTTCAACGCAAGAAACAACAGAAACAAGACAGTTGTAACTGAAGAGTGGTCGTCAAGAAGCAGGATCCAAGGGACTGAACAGAAAGAAAGGAGCCGCGCCTGGTGGATGCGAGTCAGGCGGTAGGAACACGGGAAATGGCCGGAAGCGTAGGAGCTGTGCCCGTTGGACGCGAGTCAGGCGGTAGGAACCCGGGAAATGTCCGGAAACAAGTGGCAGGCTCCGTTAGCGTGAAATCATCTTTATTACATCACAGAGGAAGACCACTGACCACATATGATTTAGGGACAGTGATTATCATCATCATCATCATCATCATCATCATCGGTAATTCATTTAAAACAATATCTTTTAACAATGGCGGGAAGTACAGACCTAACATTCACACACGCGCACATGTTTCATGACCATTTTTTTTTAGTAATAGTTCACATACTTTGTTTCATGGAACGACAGTCACGATTTCTCATCTTTACACCTTGAGAATTCAGTACTTTCCAAAATACGATATGTTTTGCGTATGATATAAGGTGTATACAATATGAGTTTACCAATCCATGTGCTCACACGTTCACACATTCTGTTTTTAAAATAGGATAATTAAATATTTTGTGTTCTTTTTTCATCGCTGTTTCTGGCGTAAAGCAATAAACGTATGGTAACATAAGAGTTCCACATAAAACACGTTCTTAGTCCCGTTGGTCACTTGTGCTGTGACGCAAACAACCGGAACACTCACACACAATAAGTATATCCCCACTTGAACTTACCGACTCCAGGCTGGTGCTGTCTGAGTAACACATTTGCTCTCGACACACAAATCAACAGATATATAATATACATCACAGAAAAGATCAGTACCCCTTCATAGAGCCAGGCAATATATGGAGTGGAAATCAATGTCGAAAGACCAACATAGAAATATCTCAGATTGAATTGGCAACAGATTTTCCAATCTTTTCCCTTTGTATAGCTACTTCGAAATGAGGGTTCGCCTAGCTCGGACCATGATCACGAAGTTGCATCATTTCAAAGTGAATGGAAACTGATATCAGAGCATTTATATAAATCGCGCACATCTTAACCATGAATCTGTGAACTGCGCAAGGAAGACAAAGTCTGCCTGGCTCACTGGCTAAATTCCGTATTCAGATATTGACGTCTTAGTAAAGCTGCTTAATCATATTCATTTCCTTCAGATCTTACATAAGACAGTGTTTCATAAAGATAGTTCCAAAGCAGGAAGTTCATTTCTAGAGTGTGTCTGTACTATCCTTACATATCATCTGTCCAATGTGTTCATGTGTCATCATCATCATCATCATCAATTTCTGGATTTTCTAGCTCGATATAAATTACATGCTGAATACAAGATAAATTGTACATTTGTAATAAAACATTTCTATCTAAACCATAACCAGTTTTAAGGGATGTCTCATGTTGTGTTATAGATGCATAAAATTATTTGTAAAACCGCCGGTGTTCAATTGATCACAACGTTTCTTATCGGTACAACTGTGTTGTGTCAATATGACGTTATCGATACATGTTTAGACTTCAAGATCTCATCATCCCGCACAATTTAATTTTTAAGTTCTTATACTAAAAGCATCTAGATGCACTAATTTCTCAAATTTATTTTTGGAATGAAACTCTACATGTTTCGGACAGTTCCTCTGTCCATCATTAGGACTTTTTCACTCTACACACAGCAATGATATATGTCATAAAGCTTGCGAGCAGGATCAGGACGGAACTGCAGTTCCGTCCTGATCCTGCTCGCAAGCTGTCAGCAAACCTGTATGACATATACCATTGCTGTGTGTACAGTAAAAAACTCCTGATGATGGACAGAG
>Ga0123354_10002570_pt1:5000-24169 | contig 24169 bp, 13 predicted proteins | sample TergutLab28metaG_2_FD_97872 | JGI IMG/M metagenome (GOLD analysis project Ga0123354, IMG submission 97872) | Labiotermes labralis P4 segment gut microbial communities from Petit-Saut dam, French Guiana - Lab288 P4 | ecosystem: Host-associated > Arthropoda: Insects > Digestive system... | reverse complement strand
GTACGTTCTAGTGTAAGGGCGGTAATACAGTTTGATGGCTGGGAATTCAGTGTACGTTCTAGTGTAAGGGCGGTAATACAGTTTGATGGCTGCGAATTCAGTGTACGTTCTAGTGTAAGGGCGATAATACAGTTTGATGGCTGGGAATTCAGTGTACGTTCTAGTGTAAGGGCGGTAATACAGTTTGATGGCTGCGAATTCAGTGTACGTTCTAGTGTAAGGGCGGTAATACAGTTTGATGGCTGCGAATTCAGTGTACGTTCTAGTGTAAGGGCGGTAATACAGTTTGATGGCTGGGAATTGAGTGTACGTTCTGGTGTAAGGGCGGTAATACAGTTTGATGGCTGGGAATTCAGTGAGTATAGTGAATAAGCAGCTGTTTGGAGACCGTATTTTAGTGCGTGTTAAGGACAAAATTCTCTCTCGAAAAACTTATATTAAGTAAACTGACGGCACACTATTACGATAACAGAGGCAGGGTATCCAGTTCCACGCTATTCAGATAACACAGGAAGTGTCTTAGTTGTCACACTATTGCGATAACAGAGGCAGACGGAGTCTCAGACTGCACAATATTAGGGTACAGAGGCAGGGTTTCCAATTTTCAAAACATGAGTCTCTTGGCATTAAGTTATTTAATAATTCTCTTTTCGATAGTTTAATTAATATCATATATTAAACACTTTATTACCCAACTAATGCACAATATGTAATATGTAGATACAATTAAAATTATAAAATATTTAAAAGTGCTCCAACATGTTTCGGATCATAGAGTATCCATCATCAGGGAGCCTTGTACATTGCTTGGCTGAAAATTACAAGAATGATTCTATCGTGTCCGTTGACATGGATAAGGTCTGTGTTATGGCAGCATATTGTGACCCGCTGTGCGTGTAGTTCACTGTATATGAAGGCTCTTCATAAACATGTTGGAGCACTTTCAAATATTTTATAATTTTAGTTGTATCTACATATTATATATTGTGCATTAGTTGGATAACAAAGTGTTTAATTATCATTGATGCACGGTGCAAACATGAAGATAATATTTATTTATACAGTTCAACTTGCTAATGAAGTGAACAACCTCCCTATTTTTACATATAATTACTCGCAATACGAACGTCCCCTAGCTCCTTTAACCCAACTTATTATTCATAAATCCTCTCTTCTCGGAAATAACAAAAATCCAAGAAGTAACACAAAAGTACAGTAAGCAATTTTCAAAAAGCATTAAGGCTTGTTTTAAGCTTATAACACAAAAATTAGTATCCGCACGGAAAGTTTTTATTCCATGCATAACGAATGTAGCACAACAACATAGCACGTAATTAGCTGAACTAATATAATAAACAGATGACAGGCAGCCAGGCGTCAGAGGAGCAGTATCTGCATTAGACAAACAAACACGCGAGAAATGGACTGTTTCTGCAATTAGCACCAAACACTTTAACTGCTAACATTGTGGTAGGATAACGGTATATCTTTCTCACAAAATTTTACGGTATAGTCGCGTAAGTAATCATGCGTATAAGTTCACAGGTGAACCGAACCGTCTAACAAAGCGGTAAGTATAGATTTTTATGCAGCGACTATCACATTTTTTTATTCTGAGTGTAAATATCTTGACAAAATTTTTAAATATTCGAACAGCTGAATAAAGATAGGCCAACTTGATGTCACTTGCTTTATTATTTCATTATTTAATGGTCAACATGTTTCGAATGTTAGTACATCCATCCTCAGGAGCTTGCGACTTATTTGTTCAGTTATTTCAAGGGTTGTATTGTTCTGGTTCGATGTGTGTTGGTGTTACGTGGTGGTTTGGCTGCGGTGGTGTTACGTGGTGGTTCGGCTGCGGTGGTGTGGTATCTTTATGCAGGCTAAAGCAGTGCTTCAGCGTGCACACGGATACCACACCACCCCAGCCGAACCACACCGTAACACCAACACACATCGAACCAGAGGAATACAACCCATGAAATAACTCAACAAATAAGTCGCAAGCTCCTGAGGATGGATGTACTAACATTCGAAACATGTTGACCATTAAATAATGAAATAATAAAGCAAGTGACATCAAGTTGGCCTATCTTTATTCAACTGTCAAGATGATGCACGGTCCAATAAACATAAGATTCGAATAGCTATTTTGATAAACGTGTACCAGGCACGCCAGTATCAACAGTAACATTTTTGCCTAGAAGTTCCTCTTTCCTTAACGTCATTATTGTCGATTTTACGGTACAATCTACGTCTGGGATATCGTTCGTACCAAACATCCTACAATAGGCTTCCTGGTTAGAACGTTCCAACGAAGAGACACATGGATACTTAAGAGAGCACGGAGGTGTCATTTTTAGCCTACTTTCTTCGCTTAAGGAAAGAAGGTAAGCAGATCAATTACACACACGCTACGTGTAAGTCTTAAAAGAATAATACAATATTACTGGAACAGATTCAAACTTATTTAGAGGAAGAAGCTGGTTTAGTCCTATAGACAGCACTTTGTCTCTCGGATCATGTAATTAGGCACATCCGCATTACGTGAAACTTCGATAAGGACAGCACGTAAGTCAGAAGCAGGATGAAGATTAACTGCCGCAAGCAATCATGCTGCCAGTGCCTCGTCAGCATATTGCATGGCGTGACCGTCTTGTTTTCCTGTTCCATATAATTGCTACTTCTGGGCATCGCGGAGTTAGTTTGCTGGCGTTAGACATGAGTAGCGCTCTGTAGAATGCAGCCAGAGCTTGAGGTCTTCAGATAATAAAGATCCATGGTTTATTCTTACATGTTAAAGACACAGAGGTGGGCTTTGGCAAACGGATACCAACGTTTCAGATGAACATTCTCACTCCATCTTCAGGATGAAGTTACTGAAACATTAAAGCTTTTATATCTGGCATCCCGTTGTGATCTCTACATTAATAAATGGTGCATATAAACTGTCTAACACAAATTTATAGATTACATGTCGCATTATCTCTAGCAGCATATCTCGACATACATTGGTAAACTTCAAGCAAAACTGGCAGAATATGAAAACGTAAAATTTTTAAATTTGTATTGATTATATCATGGAATTTCATTCAGAAATTGATACATGATGTTTGATTTTTAACAAATTTTAGAATTTCTTTATATATATATATATATATATTAGCGATATAGTCTGAAGATGAATAATTTAAATAGAAAAACGTTGATAGGTGTAAATTTATGTAACATGTCACGCATATATATATATATATATGTATATATATAGTACTTGACGGTGTATGTACGATTCATTAACCTGCCATGAAAGTAGATGATGCACGTTTCTTCGAAATAGCTATAACCTGTAAGAAACATCCAGATGTCGTAATTGAAGTGTTACATTTGAATTTTGTGTTTTTGCACAGTGCATTGTAATATAATCATATAATGTAAACTAACAAAATGCACACCTTTTTCAAATAAATTTTAATTTTCACGATATTTTCGTTTTCACCTGCGTTGTGTTCCGGGACAAAACGCAGGTGAAAAAGAAAATATAACGAAAATTAAACTTTAATTTAATTTAAAAAGTGCATTTTTTTTGGTTTGCATTATGTGATTATCTGATTAGATTTGCAAGTTCCTGAGGATACCCTAAAATGTTTGACAACACAGTTAGTGTCAGAATTAAACAGGAAGGCAGTGAGAGCCAAAGTAACACCCTATCACTAGGTTAAAGTTTGGGCCGAAGGAAAATAAGTAAAATACGGAATCAACGGAATCCACCATTTGTTAAAGTAATCTAAATGCACATGTGGCCTGCTTTTGTCTTCATTCGTTACTAAGTGGAAATCGATGTCGAATTCCACGTTAAAATATTAACATTCATTTATTGAAATTTTAAATTCTAGTGAAGGGCTCATGGCCTGTCTGAAAACTCCTCCAGCTCTCCACAGAAACACATTTTCGGACAGCCCACAGCCGTAAGACAAAGTTATATAATTCGCCATCACTAGATGGTGCACATTATTTTCTTGATGTAAATGTTTCTTCCATGGCTTGTTAATAACAACACAACTATTATCACCTCCTCAATTTACGGTTTAATAAATTCCGAAAAATAAGAATTCTCTTGATCTACTTGGGTGTAATATGTATCCCCTGTTTGGCAGCCTTGTGTATAAGAGGTAAAGACAAACAGACTAGTGTAATAAAATTGTTAGGGTCTGCGGTCATTGGAGGCAATACCCCAATTATAGGGAGTGCACATAAAAGCCTATAAAGGCTATAGAAACACGAGGGGCTTTGTTTCGGTTTCTGTTAACGGCCTGAATACAGGGGCCGTGGTGCATGTGGCTTAATGATATACTGCTTTTATAGCCACATTCAAACCGTCTAAATAAACGTAATATAAGCTTTCATACACACGGTCAATGTTGCTTCTTTCTGGACCTCACTGCTATGTCCGTTTGTTTAAGTCTCTGTACGCATTTACCCAGAAAATTTCGAACAGCTGAGTGGGTATCTCTACCCGAAATTTTCCACACGGAACTCTCATCCTCGTAGAATTTCTCAGATGATAATATTTCAAGTGGTTTCCTTCTTATGTATTTTCGAAATGGAGAAATGAACCTACACAGACTGCTTCCGTGGAAAAAAAAAAAGAGTTTTTAAATATTTCTTAGATTGTGACATGCATGTTTCAGATATTTAAGTCCTCCCGTTACAGGCCCGGTGTGGCCCAGAGGGTGGGTAGAGGTATAGCTGCACTCTTCCATGACCGCGGCACTAGAAGGGGGTGAGTGGTCAGCAGCACGCCCCGGCCGCACTTTACCCCCGGAAAAGACCCGATACCCATTTTACAGGAGGCTGGGTGGGACCCAGGGCCGATCTTGACTGGCGGAAAATCTCGTCCCCACCGGGATTCGATCCCGGACCGTCCAGCCCGGTAGCTCAGTCGGTATAGCGACTGAGCTACCGGGCCCACATTCTGATATTTAAACGGTTATTTAAACATCTGAAGCATGCAAGTTAACGTTAGAAATATTTAAAAACTCAGTCCTTCTCCACGGAAGCAAACTATGTAGGCTCACTTCTCCATTACGAAAAGACATAAGCTATAAAAGATATTTCGAGAAATAATAGTTGTACATTAAAGTATAAGAAAAAGTAAGCACGCTCTGCGGAATATTACAGAGAATTGCAGTGATAAATTAGATAGTAAATATAGTTACCATTTTGCTTCAGAATGTTAAAGCACGTGAATTAATGTGCATAGGGTGATCCATGACTTGTGGACTTTATTGCGGGAGATAATCTCCTATGTCTTTGCTAACAGAAAAGTTCAAATAAACATGTGTCCGATTTTGGAGAGTGTCGAAGTTATGGCCATTTGAAACGTATAATAGCAGGTAAGGATTATTGAAAATAAATGGAACAAAATAATAAACAAGCATAATACCTAATAAATTTAAAGTATTAACTTAACTTCATGAAATTGCCTTCAGTTTACACTGACCTGGACTCTAGGCAGATTTAAGAAAATTCCACCGCCGGCCGCAACTCACGCTGCCGCTCAGGCGTGAACAACGCGAGTTGCGAGTTGCAACTTCTGCTAGCTGTTCCTGTTCCAACCCGTTGAAGGTCGCTTAATGTGACTTGCGACGCGCGGTTCACAGGAGGGCGTTTAGGATAATTAAAACAACACTCCGTAACCAATGAGAATAGATACTAGCGTTTCAAATTAATTACTTGCTACAACATTCACGGTACAAGAGTAAAAAATAAAACAGCACGTTTCTCCCACGCGTTGGTTCCTTTACACAAAAGTGCACGGTGTCACGTTAGAGAACATTCAGATTCACAAATTTCTAATACCATTTAGATGGACTTAAGGTTTCAGAGTGTTAAAGGCATACATGGCTACTCCTAAATCACGACAATAAGCCAACAAAACGTACAAACTTGTTCCTTAGATATTTGCATTATAATATCATAGTGCATATCACTACATGTTTCGGTTCGCAAGAGACTGTCATTAAGGAATTCCCCATGATGGTCCCTTACAGACAGAAATATATAAGAATATTCATTGTGGTATAATAATATAAACCTCTAAGGAACAAGTTTGTGCATTTTGTTGGTTGGTGTTGTGAATTAGTCATCTACAATGCACGGAATGTAAAATATGCAGTTTACCATTCCCCCCTTCCAAAAAATGGCTACTGCTATCTGTTGAATAGAAATACTTTTGTATTACACCAGTCTGTGTTCTAAACAAAAGTGAAATGAGCCAAGTTACACGAATGAATTAACAGCATTTAATATTCTAGAGTATCAAGAGTACAAAGTGACCCTAACTAACAAATTACGCTGTAATGAACGCTGAATTTTGTTGAACCATGACAGTAAGGAATATTTAAACGTACCTCTGACTCGTTCTATTCAGCTCTGGTTTATGAATTAGACTTTAATTAGTTTCCAATGAGAGGGAGGAATTCAATAAAAAGTTAAAATGACAAAATGTCCTTATAAATTTCTAGCACAAAATTGAATTAAAAACAGTTTATCAGTTATTTCGCAGTTTTAGACTCAAAACTTAAATAAAAAATTAATCCATGGAACAGAATCAATCTTGAGAACCGAATTGTCTCCCAGCAAAACACGACTATTGGTTACCGTGTTTATAAGGGCACGTCAATAGTCCCTATCCGGCATCACTTCAATAAAAAAAAGCTCTCAAATCATGTATCTACTTTAATATTATTCTCATATCAACATCTAAGCCTAGCTCTTCCAAATGGTCCCTTCCAAATTAATGTGAAAGATCCTAGAAGAATTAAATTCAAGTATTTTACCTACATATCTTACGTTAGCTCCTACATGTATGTATGTATATATTATGTACCGTATGAATGTGTGTGTGTGCATATATATGTTTGTTTGTTTTCAGACCTGAAGCAATTAATATATATATATATATACACACACACATATGTATGTGTGTGTGTGTGTGTGTGTGTGTGTGTGTGTACACGCGCGCGCGCGAATTGCTTCATATTTGAATGGTCTGTAAGTAATTATACGTCTTCGAAAAAATTGTATTTATTATTTATGCGGCAAAAAGATTTACTCGGACCTAGACCGCCTCATTGTTGCAGTGTCTAGATCACCCACTCATTCATTTCGTAGTCTGTCTTACGACAAATCCGTGAACTCTTAGCAAATCGAGTTCTACACAAAGTACGATCTAGCGCTTGCCCTTCCAATTAACAGTAACCCCTCATTTTCCTTAAGATCTTCCAGTAGCTACGTAGTCTTTTTCCTCGTCTTAGGCGTCACGTCTACCCTTCCTTGTATTTTTCCTTCAATAACGTGTTTTAGGAGGCAGTTCCTACGCAAATGTGAACAATTCCCTTATAATTCCTTATTTTTATTGTTTATTGGATATCCCTTCCGCCTTGACTCTATGCAATAATTCTTCTTTTCTCACAAGATCTGTCCAGATAATTTTTTCCAGCCTTCTCCATTACCACATTTCAAAATTTTTCAGATATTTCTGATCTTCGTTCCGAAGTGTTTTCTAGATAACACACAATTAGACACACACACGCACACACCCGGTAGGACTCCTCTGCACGATTGATCAGCTCGTCGCAGAAGCTCCTACCGACGGAACACACATGACAGGCAAGGAATCTACAGCATATAAATGAGGCAATTTTGCGCGACCATTGTTGCCGCGGAAGAGCATTAAGTATTAAATATTATTGTTTCTTTATTCTTGCCTCAGTTGTCCTGCATGTAAATCGCATCTTTTTACTGCGCCGCTTTATACTGATATCGGAGGCCTGTCCGGTTCTACCACATTTTTCCACATTATCTCATAAACGGCACGATTTTCGGGAAAAACTTTTTGAATAAGAAACGTACCTCGATATTTCCTACAAGATTTATCTGGAATATTTCTCATTCCAAGAAGAATTCAGCGAAATATTATGAAAAATGTAAATAGGTATTCATCAAATTACACCTCATTCTTGTCAGATTTTAACAAATCTTGAATTATCTGGACGTATTTTCGAAAAATACTCAAATATCATATTTCATGAAAGGCCTTCTAGTGGGGCCGAGTTGTTCCATGCGGCCAGACGGACGAGCAGACATGACGACTCTAAAAGTTTCTTTTCGCGACTTTGCGAAGGACCCCTTAATAAACAGAAGAAATGAACATTCATGCTCTGAGCTGGTTTCGAACCCGCAATCCCAGCAATTGAGCGAGCGTAGACATACGCCAACGGGAGTGGCCATTACAAATTACTGACATATTTCACACTTAAATATATAGACGGAAAATTTCTTGAAAGAGTCGCAAAATCTAGGCCTATAGTATGCTCCAAATTGAGCGGTGTTTCTGACCGTTTCAAGCAACATGCTTTACTTTAGCAAACCTCGTATCTTCCCAGATTTATGTATCGAGAAACTTACAGTCAGAAGAGAATACACAAATTATAAAGCTCACAGATAACAGACATGCAAATCATATGACTTTTTCAGAGTTTTAATATAAATTACGAGATCATTTTTTGTGATAACAATAGAAGAATTATTAAACAAAGCGTCACCTTCTGTTTCCATTTCTCTCCAGCTTCTTTAAGTGCCTGGGAACGCCTGACGGCAGCCATAAGGTAACACGCTTATCTCAACTGTAAGAGAAATTGCCTACATGGCAAGTTAGTAACGAATACCGCATTTCTAGCTCTGGCAGTGTTTCTCGCAGCCTCATCAGATAACAAAATTACAGCACACAGACACTGCAACAGTATAAATAAAAAAAATCGTCCTATTCATTCCGAAATTATATACAAATCTTTAACGCAACACGATACCCCTTTAATCATACGAAATACGAACTGTTTGTCATAAACAAAAATCTAAGGCAAAGGTAAAACTCACCATGTCTTTATCTAAACACGGGCCCAGAAAGCCTTATGAAAGCGGAGACACAGCTCCACGTCTTCTTCAACCTTGAAATTAGATTCAGGTGGTTGATAATGTCACTCTCTTGCCAATTCACCTCTTTAAGGGGGGGGGGGAGCTTCTTTTCCCCACTGGACACGAAGATGGATGGGTTGCACAGCCGGTCAGGACACTGAAGAGAAATGAGTATCTACTGCTTCTAAGAATCAAACCGCAAGTCCCCCAACCGTGCATCCTGTAAACTAGTCACAGAAGTAGCAGAGATAGGCTCATTGGTAAAGTGGAATTGTGGAGGGCCTCATTATTGCATTCTCAAAATTTAAAACGTCGCTGCTTCGACAATGCCATTGCCATTAGCATCAGGTGGTCACCACCAGCCAACAACATTGAGACCTTTCATTGTTTTTATTCAGTCACGTAGTCACTGCCGTTAAGCTCCAAAATACGTAAAAGCAGTTCCAGAAAATTCATAATCACAGAACCAGTTTATTCTCAACTATCTCTTTGAACAGTAGGGGGAAATAAATCACAAAACTTATATTAACAATTGTCCTACGAGATGCAACACAAAGCAGTCTATTTATTATTCTGCAAGTTCACGCTACATGTTTCGAGTATCAACCACATCCATCATCAGTACACAAAACTGTAATACAGTCTCCAGTATGGTCCAACGTGACCAAGTTGGCCACGTTGGAGTTAGGTAGCTGCACAAAAATATGACCAGTACCGGAGACCGTAGTTACAGTTTTGTGTACTCCTGATGATGAGTGTGGTTGACACCCGAAACATATAGAGTGAACTTGCAGAATAATAAATAGACTGCTTTGTGTTGCAACTCGTCGGACAATTTTTAATATAGATCAGCGATGCACGGAACCATAAACATAAAATTCACAGAACTTATATTTGTTCAGAACGTCGTAACATCCCATGGCTCCTTAAAGTATGCTGGCTACCAAAAGTACCAACTTTTTAGGTCTTCGTAATTACGCCATACACTGTACGTATGAAATTCGGAAAGAAAAGCGACAACATTCCTGGGCAATATCAACGAACCTGACTTTCCTATGAATATAAAATACCAATATGCCTATTGTGAGGTAGGAAATAAATATTCAAATGTACTGAATTATAGACTTCAAATTTTGAAATTATACGTTGACAGGCTTGGACATACTTAAGAATATACAAGAGCAACAATATGCGTTATGTACAGGTATTTCAAAAACATTCGAGCGACTTCAGATTTCTAGGTGTTAGAAGAGTGACTGCAACAAGGACCAACACGTATTAGACGCCACCTTAACAAAATCAATTTTCCGGGCAACATGGTGCCCGGGGTCCGTGAACCCCTACTATCCTATATAATAAACGAGTCTTTCGGTAGACAACACACATAACCTTAAGGCATAACATCTTCGGTAAATTATTTTTATCCCAACCAATCTCTAATTGTATTTTAAATTTTTAAAAAAAGCGCTTTGCTGGGAGAAGTCTCTGCTCAGTGAGTCGATGTGTGCTTGCTAAGTGTCAAAATCGTAATGTAAATGTTAGCTGATTGGCGATATTTCCTGTCCCCGGTCTGCAGATTTGTTGTTCGAATTTCCGTAGAACGCTTGCTGTACTAACCCGTTCCTAGAGGATAAGGACGAAACGTCACAAAAAACAGTTTCGGATTATTTCCTGTATCATTTAATGTTACCTAAATGTGTAGTAAATATCACTGCAAAACAAAGTACAGTGCACTCGTGGGTTACGTCCCCGGAGTAAGCTCATTAAGCACAACTTAATTAAAAAAAGTCCCATAGAAATTTTGTAAAGTGTTTGGCCATGCCCGAACGTATAGTGATATTTTAAATTTTATCTTATAATAAACTTATTATTATTACTATTATTATCACCATCATCATATTTTTGTTGTCTCTTGTAACAGATCTTTTCTTCCTGGTACTTCTTTTGAACCAACGCTGATCTCCACCGCTCAGGCTACAAGTTCCACACTGCAGTACTTTCCGTTTCACGTGTGGTGTTCTTAGTATAGCTGTGTTCTGTGGTGAATCTATTGAATGTTTTCCTGGAACGGCTTCCAAAGTTTTCCTTAAAATTTTCGTTACTATTCCGGTGACTCTAATTATTACTGATATAAACTCACATTTCAGGTTCCACATTCGTTCTATCGCTATACATTATTATCTTTATTATTATTATTATCGAATTTCTCACTTCTCAGCTTTGGCTGGGAAATATTCATCTATCCTGGGATGTACTAATCAAGAGGATTAGGCTCGGTGGTCTTACGTGTAGTTTAAAAAGTTTCTTACAATTGAACATGTGCCAAGAATTACAGATTTTTGCAGTTGTGTATATGTACGTGGGTGCAAGTTAAGTGTCTTGTTAGACTTTGTGATAGTGACTTTGAAATTACTCCCGTAGATGATATTACTATGGGATCTCTTGTGCTATTATTATTATTATTATTATTAGGGTGCGTTATTTCAAAATCGCGCTTTACCACTACCGACAAGTGTTGGGAACGTAAATTTCATTACAGGTGTTCCGTTCAACAAAGCACTCCCCAAAAGACGTACGGTTGATTAAAGACACACATGTACACGGCCTTAGTCTAAAGCGTAAAATGACGCATGCGTGCGAACATAAATAATGAAATGGCAAAGATAAGTACGTGCGACATAATAAAACCACAATTTTAATTTCACGTAAAGAATGCTGTCAAATGTTATCCTTCAGAAATATGCTACAAAAATAACATATATTATATACAACGATGTGTCCTGTCAAGCAGACACGTCACCTTATAGAAAAACACAAACAGCAGTGCAATTATATTCTGTTTGCATTCTCTCTTTTTTGGAGGGAGCGGGTAATATCACTCTTCCTTTCTTCGATAGTAACCATACTTCCTGGTATACTTATTTATGTATGAAGGCTTACAGACTGACTTCAGGCAACATAGATACTCTTTCAATTACAACATCAAAATTGTCATTTTCCCTATTATAAATATTTAAAGCAAAAACCAAATTCACAGAAGATACAAAATAATCATAGCGAACAACACTAACATCATCCACGTTCGTAAACTTTAACATTTCCAGCGAGCGTAATTATAACCTTCTTAAAGGATATGCGAGGAACGTAATGTGAAAGTCATGAAGTACTACTTACCATTTACTAAAATACAAGGTGTGATCAATACGTTCAGAGACTGTTTCTGTAACTCCGCTAGGAGGAGGAGCAGTTGGGAACCGCCTCTTTGCTGGAATGTGGCCTTAAGTCCCTCTCTACACGGCACAAACGACTACCCGAAACCGTTAGGTAGTTCACCTCAAGCTTTGGCGGAACGAGCACTTGTACTGCACTACTTCACATTTCGGGCAATGCTCCAAATTTCGGCACAGAAGAAAGAGCTTGTTTGTGTCAAGTTTTGGTTAAACTTGGGGAAAACGGTGCGGAGACTTTGGAAATGTTAAAACTGCTTTTCGTGATGAATTCTTTTGTCGTGCTAGCACGTGTGAATGGTTCAAGGGGCTTAAGGCAGACGTAACGTCCATTGATGACGATCCACAAACCGGGCGATCGTCAACAAGCATGGAAGGGGATGTTCCCTTTGAATACGTCCCAGCAGGTAACAAAATGAATCAACGTTGCTATGTTTAAGTTCTGAAGCGACTGAGACTTGCCGTTTGTCGCAGCAGGCTAAAGAAATTAAAACTCGCGCGTGGATTCTGCATCATGACACTGCACCCGCACACACAGCTCATTCGTATCAGGTATTTTGTTAGCAAATCTTGGCATTTCTGTGGTTCAACAACCACCCTACTCCCATGAAATGGCTCCCTGAGATCTCTGTCTGTTTTTAAAATTTAAAATTGCAATAAAAACAAAGAGATCTGACGACACTGACACCTTCACACAGAATAACACGGAACATATTCGTAGTTTTCCGAAAGACTCGTTCAAAATGTTTCCAACAATGGCACAACCGCAGACATAAATGCATAGCTTCAGAAAGAGTCTATTTTGAGTGGTATTAAGTATTTGTATCTGTAAGCAATAAATATTATTTTGTACTAAACAAGTCTCGGAACTTATTTATCGCACCTCTTAGAACAGTGAAAATTCGAAAATCATTAATGTCAGTAGGCCTAAGCAAGGGTATAAGGCGAAAATAGCAGACAGTTTATGCCTACATATCCAGTGATATAATGTCATCCCCCCCCCCGTCCACATAAGTATCATTGCTATTTTCTTCAGGAAAACTCTTACAGACGTAAAGCTGTCTCAGCTTTAACCTTGTGTCATTCCACGTTAGTCGCGAAGTGGAAAACATGTTTTAGCCTAACAGCGTAATTGCGAAACACAGGACTGTGTTTCCTTTCCCATTATTTGTCAGTGTGTGAGATCTCTATTCAGTAACATTACAAAACTCGTACTAGGACCAGTTAACACTAATATTTCTCTGAGTTCACAACTGAGTCGAGGAAATTTACAAACACATTTGCGTACGTTAGATACTTTCGAGCCTAAATTTTATATATTCTCAAGGGCGAAGACGATTTTAGTGATCTGGAATATAGAATGTTGGTAATGACCTACAAGTAACACGGTGTCATAACCCATTAGTTCACATTATAAGATCTCACTGTCACTTCAACTTTAAGAGACTGATGTTACTGAGGAGATGTCGTAAATTTACGCACCAATTTCATGCAAAATTTTAAAATGGATTCCATAAAACTGTCAAGATTTAGATTACAAACTTTGAGATTTACATCTGAAGAAACTAACTGCAGCTTATGTCGGAACGTTTCGTTGTAATCAAATAAATCCCTCTCTAAAGAGAATCTTCACTAGGCCTTCAAATTGCATTACTGTCTACACGTGAAATTACATACCATAATTTCTTTGCATCGTAACACCCCGTTAGATAAACACGTAACGATGTAACAGAATTCTGTGTTGTGCTACTGTCACTATTAAAATTACTATCCGAAGGAATACACGATATTTATCATCCAACCGAAATGAAATTATAAATCATATTTCATATAAAATGTAAAGGTAAAGTGTTCCCGTTACAGGTCCGGTGTGGCCCAGAGGGTGGGTAGAGGTATAGCTCTACTCTTCCATGACCGCGGCCTTAGAAGGGGGTGAGTGGTCAGCAGCACGCCCCGGCCGCACTTTACGCCCGGGAAAGACCCGGTACCCATTTTGCAGGAGGCTGGGTGGACTCCATGGCCGGTCTGGACGGGCGGAAGATCTCGTCCCCACCGGGATTTGGTCCCGGAACGTCCAGCCCGGTAGCTCAGTCGCTATACCGACTGAGCTACCGGGCCCACAAATCATATTTCACATACAACTTACAAAACAAAATAACGCTAGTGACATTTCGAACTGTTGTGTCTGCTCGTGGTTACGGCGAATCGTAACACTGACTTTAGCTTTGTCATATCGTTGTCTTCTGGAATGTGAAGCAGTGAGGGCTCTTAAAAGCATGACCTTTCGGTTAAGCGTAGTACCTCCACTTTCTAGCTGGAAGATACTGGCAGTATTAACCTCCAATACAATATAAAGTATATAAGGGTAGTCAAAACACAACTCCAGATATATTTGTAACAATAAAGGCTAAAGCTAGCAACTACATGTTTCGGCCTTAGTAATGGCCTTCATCAGGATGTGCAATACTTAGTGTAGAATAGCTACACAATATGCACTGCAGCAGTATGGTTTGATGAAGAGATTTTGATCACCATTACAATATATAGAAGTAATCTGGTGTATGTAATAATGTATATAGTCGGTACTGCAAGTTGTGGAGGCGTAAGGTCTGGAGTTGAATTTTGACTACCATTATATACCTTATATTGTATTGAAACACACAACAGGGATGCGGCACCTCAAAATTAACCTCCAAAACAGTGAAAAAATTTCTACTAGACAAGTTTTAATTAGTGCGGTCCTTCGAAAAGTAGTCAAATTTCTAACAGACCGGGCGGCCTCACTTCCCAGAACACCGTAATTTGGGCTTTGTACTTTTTGGCCCTCATAAATTCTCTAAGTTTCTGCGCAGTTATGTGTGTGCTAAATGCAATATGTATCTGTCAGTGTGTTACTGTGCGCGTATTAGCATCGAAAATCGGAAGTTAAAGTCACGTTAATATAATTATGCGCCTGAGTGTAATCCATTCTGTGTAGCTACATAGTAACCATAATTCATATTGCATATTAAGGACACGACGTAGTAGACAAGAGCATATTAATGTTTGATATCATCCACCTTTCACGGGAAGCTAACGGCAGATTGCATAGTGATAATGACGCCAGACTGTATTAAAGGAGAAATACTGGGTTTTCAGTAACTAATGAACATGAAATATTACTAAAGGCCACAAAGGATAGAACCTCATTTTCACAATTCACTAACTCCATACAGCAGACCCTTTCTTCGGAAGCCAAGAGTTGCTCAAGTAACCGAGAAGCTTCTGTATTTTCTGGAACCCGAAATGACATTACATTATTTAAAATAGTCTGTCACTTTTCCCTGTCCTGATTAAAGTGAGTCCAGTCCTCAATTTCCTACATTATTTACTTCACGCCTATTTTAATATTGTCGTCCCACCAATGCCTAGCGATTTCAAGTGGTTTCTTCCCTTCGGCACCCCGACCAAAATTTCCTAAACATTTCTCTTCCGTTGATTGGATCATTCAAAACAAACCGCTCAAGCCAAACCCTATGTAATATTTCTTAATCGCTGATTCCAACGGCGAAATTTTTCAGTTCCCTCCAAACCGCGCCGTATAAGGGGTGGGTCTGCGGACGCTCGCTTGGTGGGATTGTGGGTTCGGATTCCGCCGGTGGCATGGATGTTTTTCTCTTGTGAATGTTGTGTGTTTTCGGATACAGTTCTCTGCGTCGGGCTAATCACTCGTCCAGAGGAGTCCTACTGAGTGTGCTGTGTCTGAGTGTGATCAAGAATCCTCGATAATGGAGGGGGGGGGCCTTAGCCCACTAGGGCTGTTGCGGCATAGTGGAAAAAATTTCTTCTATAAGTAGAAGTAACTTCCTCGATCCGTAACTTCTCTATACCCTGTTCCTTCTAGACAGAAAGGACGCTGAATTTGTGAAACAGTCTTCTGTTGCCATCGTGAAATGCTCCTTCTCTACGCCTAGCAAAAATGCTTCCATTATAGTATAATACTAAAACACAACTCCAAGAAACCGGTGAGTCTGTATCGCCTAGTGTTCTGGTGTTTGTGAACACGGCAATGGATCTTCCGAGTTTTCAAATGGGTAAAGGTACGCTTTTCCTTGGCATAACGTAGCAACACGATATGAAGACGCTGGCAGCATACTTGTTTTGTGGTCAGATGAAAGTAAGTAATAAGCTTCACACCCCCTCCGCCTATGAATTGTGATATAGTTTTTGCTGGACCTGATTGTACATACTGGCGTGCGGTAATAACTGCAGTGCCATGAGTACTTCCAATCCGAGAATTTGGTGAGTACTGTTCCCATACTGCCGATCCCAGCGGTCGCGCGGTCTAAGGCGTGGGTCTTCGGCCGCTCGCTTGCTGGTATTGCTGGTTCGAATCCCGCCGGGGGCAAGGATGTCTGTCTCTTGGGAGTGATGTTTCTTGTCAGGTAGAGGTCTCTGCGTCTGGCTGACAACACGTCCAGAGGAGTCCTACCGAGTGTGGTGTGTCTAACTGAAAGTGATTGTGAAACCTTGATAATGATGGAGCCCTGTCCCACTAGGAGCTGTTGCGCCAGGGCGGAGAAAATATTTTTCACATACTGCAAACCACTACATTCTTATAAAAAAATAGCGGAGGGCGGCAGACGTTTCAAAGGCAAATCGTTCAAGCAAACGTCTGTCAAATACCTTTCTCCCCCTCCCTTTCAAATGGCTCCATTTTACCAACGACAACGAATCAAGATTCCATATGCAGAGCTGCCAACCTCGGTAAAGGCGTGAGATATGGAATAAGAAAATCCATAGCGAAATTATGAGAATGAATAGCTCTCTGATTTGAGCTATCTTAGTGTCCGTTGTGTTGCAACATCAATTCACACTCATACGCAGTTCTGAGAACCAGTCTGAATTGGAAATAATTAGCCTTGTTGTACAGAAAACTTCTCCTACAGGCGCGTTTAGCGGGTTGTCTAACTGTGGTTCTCCAAGGTCTTAGAGAGGGTGCAGAGAATTTAAAAGACAGCTAATGATTTGAAGTTCCTTATACTTGTTTCATTAAAAAAAGGGTTTTGATTTTTATTCGAAAAGTTCACATACGCAAATGTTCCTGTCTTCAGATCTCGCCCTATTTGAATATATTATATAATCTTCAAAATTCCTTCGTGTTCTACCATTTATAATACGCACACCTTAGAAGGAAGGAGGTTTATTACGATAAAATATAAAGCTAAATTAAGAGGAGGGTCTTGTATAATATCATTGAGTTTGGTTAACCAAAATGTGTTTATGCTTAAATTACATTAATACCAGTATAGGTAATTACTTGTTCCTAAATTTCTTATTCAGAATGGTCTGCTATAAGAGCGTTGGTTCATCGCCATTGCTTTTTAAAATTTGCTTTATAGTGTGAAATTTAGGAAAAGCCCAAAAGTCAGAATTAATTGACATTGAATGCAGCAAAGGAACTGCTAGACAACACTGATGATGTAAATTTGCTGGGAAAATAAACACCGTGAAACACAGCACAGAAGCTCTGTCAGTGACCAGTGTGGTAAATGGTCCGTAAACAAATGCTGAGAAACACAAGAACTTGTTCATGTCTCTTCAACAGCAGGCAAAACAAAGACACAAAGTGAATACGTCTAACGTATCTTATGAAAAAGCGGCAAAATTGGAATATTTTGTAATGACAAGGACAAAGGAAAAAATCATGCATGAAAGAATTAAGAACAGAATAAATTTAAAAAAAACGCCCACTACCGTTCGGTCCAGAATCGTTTTTGTTCCCCTTCGTAAAGTGCGTGCAAGAAGAGAAGGGCATGCAAAACTAGAGTCTTTTCAGCTATGTCACAGGGGTGTGAAATTTGGTCTCTTTTATTTAGATAAGGACATATGTGGAGGGTGTTCAAGAATAAGACGCCGAGGAAAATAATTGTGTCTAAGAAGGAAAAGTGACAAGAACTTGGATAACACTGCATCATGAAGGGTTTCACGTTTTGTACTCTTTAAAAATATTGTTTGGGCAATCAAATCAAAGAGGTTGGGATAAAACTGACATACAGCAGGAGTGGTAAGAAGAGAAAAGTATTCAATATTTGGTCGGGAATTTAACGTTTTTTTCGGGAAATGAGAAGACAAGAGATCACGTGGAATACGTATGAATAGATAGAAGAACAATATTAAAATGAATCTTAGAGAAAGAATTTCAGACTTGTGGGTGGTATTTATCTGCCTAAGGATAGGGGAAAAGTGGCGGATTTTTGTGGAAACGGTAATGAAAATTCGGGTTCCATACATGAGGAAATAATGTCTTTTCAAGAAATATTCTTCTGTGTGCAGATTCCGTTACGTTGCTGAAAACACACTAACCTAGTCGGATCTCTAAGCAGATATTCCAGTAACGTATGTAACAAGCGAAACGCTTCAGTAGTATGGAGAAGATATGATACTTTTTAGACGTATGATCCGTTACAGATGGTTAAAATGTGAAAGAGTACATGTGGTCAGAAAGTAACGTGAAATAAAGCTAATGTGGACCCTGTCAATATTACCAGCTGCACACTGCTGAACTTTTTCGAAAATATTTTAATTCTCTTCTACGTGTTCACCTGGGTTCTTAGAAATACAGTTTTTTTTAAGTTCGGGGAAGGAATAAATTCGTATTTTATGTTTGTTCAAACTCTCCGAATCCAGAACTTCTCGAGTTAAAGTGAGCAATTACCATCGTGCTCTGGGATCTTAAATTTATAAAACTCCTTGACAAATGTATAAATATTAATAAATATCAAAAGATAATAAACGCCATTCTTATGGAACCTTTTGGTTTTGTAGTGTAAGCTTCAGAATCATGTATCGAAAAATATTACAGAAAAAATTCTGTTATTGTGGGCCCTACATATGTGCTTGGTTCGCTTTGACGTCCAGTACTTTTCCTTTTAACTGTCACGCTTTTCTTTTGCGTCTTCACGACTGCAGCTCTCACAACTA
>Ga0123354_10002567_pt1 | contig 24178 bp, 13 predicted proteins | sample TergutLab28metaG_2_FD_97872 | JGI IMG/M metagenome (GOLD analysis project Ga0123354, IMG submission 97872) | Labiotermes labralis P4 segment gut microbial communities from Petit-Saut dam, French Guiana - Lab288 P4 | ecosystem: Host-associated > Arthropoda: Insects > Digestive system > Gut ... | reverse complement strand
CTCGAAACATGTAGAGAGTGAATGACGACTACCCATGAAAATAAAGGATAGTCTACAAGTGACATCGTGTTGGTTATTTTAAAGAATTACAATGATGCACGGAACAATGAATGTAAAATTTAAAATTATTCATTTTTTGTTTTTTTTAATGCGGTTTCTCTGTTTCCCTTTACAACGTTCAACAGCGCAAAGGGGAAAGTGTGTTGGGCTGGATCTATCATCTAGTTGCGGTATACGAGTATGTTTTGAAATGGTGTCGTGTTTGTAACCGCTGATGTTTCGTTACGGATCTAATAAAAAAAAGGACTTTAAGAGACAGCCGATTGGAACATCCATTAAAACACAGCCCGTCTATCTCTGAAATAATTTTTTTACTATAAAGCTATTAGTAAAAATATATATTTTAGAATAAGAATATATCTTGTAATAAAAATTAAAAGTATGAGATCTCATCCTTTTTGAAGAGAAGTGACAAATATACAATTCGCGAAATATCTTCCATATATATTTCACGCGAATAGCCTGATGACTTGTTAAGTGTCGTAACGAAAGTTTTTATTTAAAAACAATTCTGTTGTACCAGTAAATCACGCTGTGTTAGACTGCCTGCTTTCGACTGAAAGTAACTTTAATGTAATAAAGCACAACTTAATGGATCTTCGAAGAATAAACAGCATTCGTTATGAATATTCTGCATGTCATCTAAAATGGTACTTAACGGACTACCGAAATTTGACACCTAAATACCGGTAAGCTTGTGGTTAATATAAGGTAATAAAAATGATCCCCACGTGTTAACAAGACAGACAATGAACATACAACCTAACACTGGCGCGCATTCTTGTAACTATTGTTGTAGTGGTCTAGCAATAAATATTACACCACCTGTACGTTTATTTCTAACCCTAGGTATCCAGAATGCAATGCGCATGCGCCATATTGTCGTCTGTGGTCTGCCCTGCTATACAAAACTTTTCAACATTATCTCATAAATGGCATGATTTTCGAAACAACATAAATAAAAATAAAATGTGTGTTTCGTGTTTCTGTACAACTTTTATCTGAAATATTATTTTTGTTCCAAGAAGACGTGAGCGAGATATGATCGAAAATATAAATAGTTATTCATGTAAAGTAACCTTTCGTTTGGTCTTATCTTAATGAAACTCGGATTTTTCCACGGAATTTCAAAAAATGCTCAAATATCACATTTCATGAAAATCCGTGCAGTAGAAAGCGAGTTGTTCCGTGCGGACAGACGTACAGGCGGGGGGACAGAGGGATTGACGGACAGAAATGACGAAGCCAACTGTCGCTTTTTCGCAATTTTGCAAACGCGCCTAAAATCTGCAAACGTTACAACTGTATGAAACTGTTAGGTTTTGTGTCACAGCGTTCGTATAATGAGAATAGATTCTTTTCGAAATTATGAACATAAATGGGACAATCATTTGCACAAATATAATACTGTCATTTGCATTATTCATTGTAAACAGACGGAAGTAAGCTCATTGGAATTCAGCTTAAGGGTTCAATTGATCTAACGAATTTAAGCTCCTCCGACAAATCCCACAAACGCGGTATGGCATGAATTTCTGTACGTTACAATTGTACATGAACCGCGAGGACAGATATGAACATTCATGTACACATTTCTTACAGTGAGCGCGTGTTTTGCCCGCAATTTTTTTTTAATTCTGTGTTCTATGTACTTCTATGTACTTCTTCCATAGTGGAATTCAAGACTCAGAATCCTGTAACATAAACCAGGTGACACCATTCTCGAGTCGTCACTATGCTCTTATCACTGAACATTAGAAGCCGCGGGTGTGTGATAACGTGCAGCCTGCCACCTTCCATTTAAGGTAAATCGTTTTTCAATAACAGTGTCTATTTCCTTGTGTTAGGGTCTCCAATAGCCCATATATTTTTGATTCCAACACAAGACATGAAAGTTTCTGTTATTACTATCAGTCTTCGTAGACCACTCGCAGAGAGGGAGCTCCATGATTAGCTTTTTATGAGCTTTGTTCTTTGTCGTCTATATGTACAACAAAGGGAATAATGTATGTTTTCTCTTTCTCAGAAATTTATTTGACGGAGGCCGTTACGACTTTTCTATCTAGAAGAAAATGCAAATGCTTTGGGCTGTACAGGTTTCTCTCTGTCTGTTATCAAATTAACTTTGGCTGAAATTGTAATTCAATGTATGAAGTTTATAACCTAACCCAGCTCATCAGTCTTTTCGCATGTCTTAATCTCAGGGAATCTAAGTGTTTTAAGTAGCAAATCGGGAATAAATAACTGTGCACCACAAAGTATTCTGCGTATTATTTCACCAGATTATTAAAATTTACAGATGTTTGCGTGTAAGGAGGCGCCGTTGAAAATCTCTGCACTATTAGCCTCGGTATCATGTACACAATTTCTCACATCCTGGGTAGGAAACCGAATACCTACTTACGTTAAGGTTTCAAACTCGCACAGTTCAAATCCATCCCCACTTAAATATTCTTACTCTTCCCAATTGGCTAACTGTTTAAATCCCACTACTCCCTAATAGAATCAACAGTCAAAATTTGAATATTTTTTTTCTATTGGCTCGCGTACGTAACATTGTTCCCGTATCGTGCTAGCAAAATCTCCCTGTCTCTTACTGGTCTTCTTTCTATCTCTTTCTCTCTCTCTCTCTGTCACCCTGTCACTCTCTCTAACCCTCTATCCCTGTAAGCTGCTATACAAATCCGTTACTTGCCATTCCACACAAACTAAATTACTAATTAAAACAAATCCAATCAATCTATCAAATATAAAACTTTAACACCTCATAAAACTTAAACTAGCTATAACGGTTATATGTTGATGTGTTATTACCAACCGAGGAATCGCGGTTGAGTAAAATATGAAAGAAATTTCGAAAGAAAAATAGTACTACAAGATACATATAAATTCTTTCTCTACCGCGCAGTCCTAACTGGCAGATTAACCTTTAATTCGTTATTAAGCTAATGTGCATTTATTCTCAAAGGTCAAGCTTTCAGGTGGTACAGAAAAAGCTAAGAACTGTAAAAATATTACGGAGGAATGGAAGGAGCTGTAAAACTTTCCTCGTTGGTCTCACTTTCTCTTACATACGGATAGAAGCTGACTGTCATATTATTCGCGTATTTAAGGTTCCGACAGAAGATATGGACCTTTGAAAATAATATGAGAAGGCGGTCTTACCACGCCGTCGCCAATGTTGTTGACGACGCAGGGAATAAGGGCCATGCTACCCGTCTGTGCCGTTATGGAACTCGAGTTTTCTGTGGCGAAGTGAACCGGTTGCGGTGCGAAAGTGGCCGACAACTCATTCCACTCGGCCGGAGACTCGGTTCTTACCACGGCAGCGACGACGGGGTGTGATCGTGGTCGTCGGTCTTGGTTGTCGCTGCTACAACTGGTGCAGTTGCTTCTGTTTGTGTCTGCAAAATAAGAATACAAACTGTCAGCCATCAGTTGAACTGAGCAGATTCAGATGACAAAATAGGTCACGTAACATATTTCTTGAAAAATATTAAAATTTTTAAAAAATAGGGTAACAGGAGATAACAAGCACAATATTATATTAAGTGTTAGAAAAATGCACCTCACTCAGAAACATTCATTTGTTCTTCATCTCTTGATTTATTGAACTCGGAGAATAGTGTCTCCTGTGATTCCTATGTCGTTAATTACAGTCTTACAAGTATGAAGATAAGAGGATATTGCTTCTTTGATATACATAATTGCGTTGTGTAAAAGAGCAACGGCTTCTGCAATAACTGATAAATGTTACGCAATATAGCAATTTAAACTCTGCAGGAAATAAACAGTGTAGAAGTTGTCTTGAGTACACCATATATAACTATATAGTTTGCCTCCATTTTGAATTTAGAAATTCAGAACATGGATGGATCAGGTTTCACTGATACGTTTGTAATTTTCCAAGAAACTGAATTTTATTCTGTCCCAGAAGACAAGATTTGGAATTTGAACGCGTTTTCTTTGTGTGTATGAGGCGAAGATTTATTGCGACCCATTACTCACTTAGCTGCGGTTTCTGTTTAATCTTCATGGTAGAGTGGCAAACTGAGGGCTGAGCGGAAGTGAAGCGCTTCAAAATATCAGACAATATTCGTTTCTCAGATTACAAAGAATTTGTTGTGAAAATTTTTATATTCACTTATAATAGTAGATGATTTTAATAGGTACATTCTCTAACTCTACTTTGTCTACATTCCTCGTCTTAGGCACACAATATAGTGTCAAATTGCATTTTCGGAAGCTGTTAATCAGGTTCACGTAAAGTGTACGTGGGTCGATGGAGTCAAACCTAGAATTAACTTTGCCGTTTGTCAGCACAGACATTGGCACTGCAACGGCTGTGGGAGGGCGTCTTTGCGATAAATCAAAGTACGTGCTCCTCGAGTTCGTGGAGTAGCAAACACACACCAGTAATGCAAGTAATATTACGAAAGGAAACCAAGCAAGAAGAGAATGAACTGGCGTATTGTTTGCAGACATTTCTTAACACTTAACTTCCTAGGAAAATATTTATGGCTTCCTTACACTAACCTTTACTGCACCCTATATGTTTTGTGTTTTATGACGTCTGTAGTAAATATTCCTTCGGCCTTTCCTTTCCTAATTCGCATTTTTTTTTTAGTTTTATCTACAGAAGTTAGATATCACACACCAAACATATAACTCAGTTCAGGCAAAATGAGATTTTTTTCTTAAAATTCGGGGTGAAGTGGGGTAAGATATATATATATATATATATATATGTGTGTGTGTGTGTGTGTGTGTGTGTGTGTGTGTGTGTATGATGTTCAACATACATCTGAGAAAGAATTTATCTTTTGTTGATCCGTTCCGGCTTCAGATGTCTGCTAGTCTCTTCGATGATTATAAATTTTATAAAAAATGTATATACGAAGAACAAGATTTTAGGAGAAGCTAGCGAGTAAATTTCACTGTGGTTTTACTTTGGTAGTGAAATGTGGGAAAATAATGACAGAAATAATTTCAAAATAGCAGTAAAAAAATTAAATCAGTCCCATTACAGGCCCGAGGTTCCCAGGGGGTTCCAGGAAGTTAAGGTTCCCAGATTGCGTGAAAATGGATCAGGATGGTGGTAAGGTTGTCAGCCTTACGCACCGGCCGCTTTTACCCTCAGAAAATACTCCTGGTACTCATTTCTGTTAGAGGCTGAGTCGACCCCAGGGCCAAAGTAGGATCTGAACTATTATGTCAATGGAAAATTGCAATGACACCATCTGGATTCGAACCAGCGACCTTCCGATCTGTAGCACAGCTCCTTAACCACTGTGCTACCGCGGTCCCCAAAATAACAGTCGCTGAGCTGAATTCATGAACGGGTCGCAAAATATAGCCCACGTAAAAAGATACTAATACATTCGTTAAAATATTAAGAGTAGATTAAATTCAAGTTATTCATACTCACGTCATTCAGACCTGAATCAAGTCTTCCACCCAGTGTCTAAAATTAGAAATGTTAACACATAAAATTAGGCCGCTCATATTACGCCTGATTTTGTCTGTTGACAGTGCTGATGCCTAATTAAAAATGGAAAACTCGGGCTATCTGAGACCAGAGTGCTGGGGAGAAAATGTGGGTCTAAGGGACAGAATGTGTCAGGAGGCTGGACATATTGTTATACTGAGGCACTTATCGTAATATGTGTACCTAACATTTTCCAATAGTAGGCGTCTTATATTATGAAATGGGAAGGACGTACCAAAAATTCTCACATTAGCTTTTAGTTCGGTAAACTCAAATACAGAGACCATTTGGTGGAACTAGGTGTAGGTGGAAGGGTAATATTAAACTCGCCCTTAATTAACGTTTTACGATATGGACAACTGGCTGTAGATAGTTTACACTGCTTGGAAATGTTTAAAACCTTAAGAGATTTTGCATTCGGTAAACGCCAGGCAATTGCTTGCTCGTCTAATTTACCACTATTTGTGAAGAAACGCTCTTTGCCAAGGGGTGTTATAAATGAAATTTATAAGAATGACACATAATAGGCGGTAAATATTTTAAATGTCATTTTATTTATCGACGTAAAAAAATCTAAACGTAAATAGCCCATGTTTCGTTACGTATTTCCACGCGATGTGTAGGAATATATTACTTACTTAGAAAAGCATTATCAACTATATAGATCGTATGTTACAAAAAAAGATGATTGCTGACCTGTGGAATTGGTGTAACGAAGTTTTCAAAATCTGAACAGACATTTCGGAGCAACCTGCTTAGTCTTTCTTTAAAAGTAGTGAAATATCTCACGACATCACGACAATAGTTGTCACAGTCACGGCTGCAATAACCACAACTCTCAAGTAACTAGAGGATAATCAACAAAGAAAACGTCAGAAGAAAGTAGAGGAGCAGTTGTAACGTACTTGAAACAACTGAGAAGGAAGAAAATGGTCAAATACGGCGTGTAATTCCAGACAGCTTCATTGCTTCAATTAACTTCATCTACTTTCTACAAATCGTTGGGCTTTACAACTTCAAAACCTGGAGACACTATTTATTTCAAATATTAATTTTTATTTTATTAAATTATAAAATTGTTGTAAGGTTGCTAGAGCCGTTACTGTGAAACTTACTTCATTTCCCGATTTCAAGCATTGTATTCTGTGGATAAACACCGAATTTTCAGAAGAAACTATGGACCCCATCAACAGGAAATTTGAACGTCGAGATACGTCTTGAACGACCGTAATATTAAATAAAATTTTACCTGTAGAACTCCATAATTCTTAAATTTTATGCTGATACAAAAATATAAACCTGTGGTTACTAAAGTCGCTGTGTACTTCTCCAGTCCTGTAGCAATTCTTTTCCTTATATTAACATTCATATTAATGTCACTAGAAACCTGTAGCAACCTGCAGCAGAGTCCGGGTAGGCAGATATTTGTCTGACATGTTTCCTACTAAGAATAGTTTGAAGCAAGTAGATGCATTCTCTCCACTACTTTTTAACTGTGTTTTAGAGTATGTCAATAGGATGGTTTAGGTAAACCAGGATGGCTTGATATTAAGTGGTACACATCAGCTTCTGATTTATGCTGATATTAATATATTGGGCAGAAGCGTACATACTACAAAGAAAAATACAGAAGCTTTAATAGTTGCTAGTAGGTAGAATGGTCTAAAAGTCATCGCTGATAAAACTAAGCGCATAGCCATGTCTCGAGATGAGAATGCGGAAGGAATTCACAATATAACGATTGCTATAGTTCTTTTGAAAGAGTGGAACAGTTCAAATATTTAGGAGCAACCCTAACCAATCAAAATTATTTTCAGAAAGAAATTAAAATCAGTGATGAGGGGAAAACTTGGGCCTATGAGGGGCGAGAAAACAAGAGAGTGGAGATATCTACATAATTAGTAGCCTAATGATCTGTACTCCTCACCAAATGTTATTCGGGCGATCAAATGAAGAAGAATAAGATGGGCGTTGCATGTAGAATGTTAGAGGGAGAGGAGTATACAAGGTTTTAGTGAGGAAACCTGAGGGATAGAGACCACTTGGGAACCCAGTCGTAGATCGGATGATAATAATAAAGTGGAACTGCAGGAAGCGGAAGGAGAGCATGAGCATAATTGATGTGGCTCAGACTAGGGGTAGGTGATGGGCTCCCGTAAAAGCGGTAGCTGAGAACCAGTTAGCTTCTCCGGAAGGCTTTATTCTATGTAGTAAGTACCTACGTTCATAAGTAGATAAGTAAGTCACTAAGTCAATAACTATCTGTGTCATTGCTGCGACTGGAGAATTGTATGGATTAAATTATCCACGAAACTTGTTTCGGTGCACTTCCGCCCGTTTCCTTCCTTCTGTTGTCGCCAGCCAAACAAGTTCGACGCATGTTTGTCTCAGGTTGTGCACAGTAACTTTCCATCCGTAGAAACTCAAGTTTTCCTGGAGACAGTAGAAAACTCATCGCCTCGGAAAATTCAATCACGCGAGCAACTTCCTGTGTGTGATGGTTGTAGCGAAAGTCAATTCTTAAACTGAGGGCTTTCGATGCACAGCTATGTTGTCTTTAAGAGCTAGAAAGTATTTGAGGCTGTGGATATGCAAGTTGAAGCCGTCTTCATTTGGTGGTCACTTAAAATTCGATCGAAGCCTGTGAAGGTTTATAGAAATAGATCTTAAACTTATCCAAGTCACGTAAAATTGCATTACATGTGTTAAAGATAACGAACTTGAATGAGAACTTTCTGATTATATAAAATATATTCGATTATTTCAGGGTTTGTTGGCTGAAATTATACAGAAATGCCTAATTAAATTGTAACAATAATTTACTTAAAATCTTGGCTTGTCTCTTAAGTTAAAAGAGATGCTACGCAAGTAGCTAAGAAGCAACTTGTGTTCGGAAGATGTCCTTGTCAAACTTGTCGAAAAACTGCCTGTTGTTAGAGTGGTTCTATGACTTTCTTCATTCTGTCCAGGAGTATGCTGAAATAGTACTTCATAAGCCATGGTGACGGATTGATCCCTTTTCCAGGGGAGTCCTAACGGGTGTGTGTGTGTGTGCGTGCATGTGTACTTGTGTAATTGAGTGTGATCAGGTGCAACAATCACATTCTACATCTACGATGAGTAGGTAGAACGGGATAACAAAAATAAAAGAACCATGACCGCCATCTTTGAAATCATTGCGAATTCTGTATTCATTAAACAATTGAAATATTTGACTCTGCCTTTTGTATGATACAGACGGTGTCGAGAAAGACATATGAATAAATATGACTCACATATGTTAAACACAGAAACGTTGGTAGCCGCTATTAAAGAAATTGGTCTAGAAGTGAATTCTGATAGAACTAAAAATATGGTTATGTCTCGAGATCAGATTTCAGGATGAAGTCACAATAAAAATACTTGTTTTCATAATAGATTCTATGAAAGAGTTCATATATTTGGGAAGAACCTTAACAAATCAAAATTTTATTCAGGAATAAATTAAGAGCAGACTGAAGCCAGGGAATGTTTGCTATCTTTCGCTGCAGAATCTTTTGACTTCCAGGTTTTTATCCAAAAGTAAAAGATTAAGATATACGTGACTATAACTTTACCTGTTCTTTTGTATGGGTGTAAAACTTGGTCGCTCGCATTGCTGTAAGAACGTAGGCTGAGGGTGTTTGAAAATAGGGTGCCGAGGAGAATAATTGGTCCTAAGAGGGACGAGAGAACAGGTGAATGGGAAACACTACATATTGAGGAGCTTAATGATCTGTACTGCTCATCTATTTTTGTTCGGGTGATCAAATAGAGAAGAATGAGTTAGGCGGGGCATGTAGAACGTATGGAGGAGAGTAGAGGCGTATATAGGCTTTTGTTGTGGAAACGTGTGGGAAATAGACCGCTTGGAAGAACCAGGCGTAGATGGGAATTAAATATTAATAATAATAATAATAACATGGATCTTCAGGAAGTGGGATGTGATGGTATGGACTGGATCGAGCTGGCTCAGTAAAGGGACAGGCGGCGGGCACTTTTGAAAGCGGTAATGAACCTTCAGGTTCCATAAAATGCGGGTAAATTTTGACTAGTTGAGAACCGATAAGATTCTCAAGAGGGACTCTGCTCCATGGAGTAAGTAAGTTAGTAAGTAAGTAAGTAAGAAAGAAAGGAAGTAAGTAAATAATTAAGTAAGTAATTATACGCTAAACATTGAAAGGAACGTAGAAGTATTGGAAAGTTATGAGAGTTTTCTTCATTCCAAACAAATTTAAAAATGGAAGCCCATTTCGATCTCGGCAAAGCATTACGTTATGTTCCTCTTTAATTAATTCGTAGATTGGCAAAACTACTTGCATTGAGTGTCCGAAGGAGAAAACACATCATAAGCGGCAATACAAATGACTGCTTCTTCGTGTTAATGACCAAAACAACTCACACTTCTGAATAAATCAAAAGCTAGACCCATTTTGTTTTCGTGAAGCGGGAAAGAAAGCGTTATTATTTTCACAACATTGCTCCCGTTCACGGTTCGAAAGGAGCGCGAGATATTCTGAAGATCGCATTGCATTACAACAGACGTTTAGTTCAGGAAATTTGAGGAGTGGTAAATGGAGATATCTTGCATTTAAGATGAACGAGGCATAACGTAAACTTTTCTTAAGGTTTCAGTGAAAATCGGAGAAAAGTTCAAGGTACAAACTCAGCAAACATTAGATGTGTTTACTCTTTATTAACGCAGTAATTATATAAGAGCGCAAGGGGATATCTAACCTCAAAATTGCCATTGCCATTGCTATTTAAGCTACAAACATCTACTTAGTTGTTTTGACTGTCTATGTACATAATAATTATAAGAACGCACAAACTGATGTCTAACGTAAATATCAGTAAGATTTACTTACAGAACCATAAGGCAAACGAGGGTACGAAGAAGTGAATTAATATGAAAGCCACATCCTCCAATAAATGTTTAATGTAGTGATGTATTAATTGATATTACGGGAATGGAAATTGTATTCCTGTATAATATAATTACAAAATTTTTAAGAATATAATTTTCGAATTCGCTTTATTCTCTTGTGTTTAAACTAATTTATTCAAATAAAGGCTAGTTGTAATATAAAGAAAGAAAGACGCCGTCTATCTTAACAAATGTTTTTTATTATGTATATGGGAGATCTGTTTACAACATGTTTCGGTAGAAGGGGACCATTTTCAAGTAATACGTGTATAAAAATTGCTAATGAGTGTTACTGGGATGCGAGTGGTTTGTATATAAATGAGATCTTATTTATAGAGTTAATAGGTTTAATTTGAAGTGTAATTGTGGTGTTTACAATAAAACCATTAGTTGTGATAGACGGCATTTTCCATTCTCTTTATTATTAACATTCCAACGGCTTGAATCAAATTAAGGTTAAGGACCAGCTGGTCTACATTTGTAATTTCCTTGTCGTTTCCTCATTCATCTCGTGTTGCCAAAATGAGTGACAAAGTTTAATAACGAGCAGGAATATACAAGATTGCTTTCATAACAATATAATGAAACAAATTTTCTTTTATTACGCCGTATGACTCAAAATCTACTAAACACATTTTCAGTGGAATTTGTAGACATTTCTTAACACTTGTTTGAAGAATTATTTTCGAAAAGATATAAAATATTTTGAGCTTAATAGAAACAATTTTCGTGGAAAACATTAGAAATGAATGCGTGACGTTTTCCAAATACTGTGACAGGAGTTCCAATTGATAATGAAATGAATAAAAAAATTATTTTCACCTCACAAATACATTTGCTGTTTAATTCTGACACCCTGGGGCCTCATCACTCATCCTTAAGGAAACCACTTTAGATGTTACTGGAAGTAACCAAGGGCTTTACTTACTTCTAAATTAAAATTAAACTTGAACAGTGCATTATTATGTAAATTTAATAATGTGCATTGCTTGTTACTCTACTATTTATATACCCCACCAAAATAACCTCTTACATATCACACAAAATGCAAATTGATTCTGTACGTCCGAGTCCCATATTTTGTCTTTATACTAATAAAATATTGCTGTTATATTGTTCTATGGACAGCATCTTCAACCAATACGTTCGTGTGTGCACCAAACTGTTCTAAACATGGCAAGTCCATTTCCAAATGTGGTGCATGATATAAAAGTATTTAACAATTAGCTAGAAAAAAGATTTTTGAGAAAAGTCCTTTTACACGAAATTATATCATTGAAATTAATGAGTCAAAAATAGAAGTACAAAGGTTGAATGAGGTCTAGTTGTCCTAGAACTGATTCCTTTAGCACACGGTCATCCAATTTTTATTGGCAAAGAGCCGCAATGAAGGTAGGCTGGATGCTGGGTGCACGTGCGTAAGTAAAATAACCGCCTGGCAGGCTGGGGCATGGACCTAACCGCTACTGGAGCTTTTGAGAAGGTTTTGATGTAACTTCAGTTTGCATAAAATAAAATAATTTTGACATTCTAACTGCCGTTAAAGTAATGGTCATCTGCAATGAAGTCTATAACCTACATAGGTATTTATGTATTTAGTACATAACACTGCGGTTGTTGAAGCTGTTTGTTGTCACCGTTTATTTTACTTAATTTAAGTCCGCACTTCCAACCACCCTTACTGCATGTTGCATAAAGCAACTTTAAACATAAGCACTCATAAGACCGAAACCACCAAGTTGAAGTAACCACAAGCATTTATAAGTACATCTTAATAAGTCATCGCGTGATGAGAGTAGTCTTACACAATTTCAGTGGTCCACTCCTTTCCCATCTTGCTTTCTGCAGGTGAGAGAATAAAGGATGACGTGGTGTGCCTTGTGTTTGGATGAGCTTTGCTTTTACCAGTAAAGGTTTTTGGGTGGCTCCTACTATGGATTGCAATTTCACTACAAAATTAGACACCAAATGTCGAAGAATGCATGGTATCATCGAAAAATATATCAGTGTTTTTCCAAAATTATTATAATTTTGTACTATACTGCAGACTATCTTGAATATTTTTCACACTAAGCTGTGGCATTCTGCTCATAACATTCAAATTTAGAATTACATTTTGACAGCTCATTCAGTTAGATTCGTTTTTTGATTTCCTTATGTTGAATTATATAGCTGGGCGAAACATCCTAAATATATAAATTCAGCATCGACCTATCGTGATTCCGCCAGTGATGTATCATGGAAACTCGTCTTAATGCCTCACAACGAAAGAGCGTGTTATTTACTTTGTTGACAGAGATTTTTTCATTAGTAATATTTCGTATCTAGAATATTTACGAGGACATTAAGGAATCTAATGAATCTCCACTGCAAAAAAAAACATTAAACGTGCTGACGTAGAAAACTACATTTCTTAGATATCTCACGCATTATGTAGCCAGTGGATATACCTTCATAACTACGACTCCGTAGACTGCGATAATGGAAAACGAAGCTGTGAAACCTGGTTCATCTAATGAAGGTGGAGCTGGCATGAAATTATGGGAGGATTTCCGTCGCAAAGTCCGCCTCTTACAACAGAGATCGCTGTGACACTGTTTATTGCTGCTCGGAAAGTTTCGCTTTTGACTCTCGAGCAGAAGAGAGTCTGAATTGAGACACACTTCTGTCATTATTCTCAGCGTCTTCTGGCAAATGTTAATATCATACCGCAACATACACAACTACCATTTCACTTCCCCCTTCTTCCCCATTCATCACGCACAATTAGGCCTTTCCCTAGAAAGGTGAGGAGCCAAGGACTCAGCAGTCTACGCTGAGCTCCTGTTTAACATCTACAATGCAATATACAATCCAGTAATCCGCATTTTATGAGAATACTAATAACGTCAAGCTTCATATTTTTTGGTTATAACATTCTCTGTGTTCTGGAATTCAATTTAAGTTAAAAATATTAAATGCAGACCAGTAATACATTTATATCTTTGTTCCACATCTGTTTCATATTTGGTACTGGACTTATTAAATATCTGTTGGTTATCTTTGGCAAGAAAGTGTCCTATGTGTTACACAGTCATGTCAATGCGCAGTAACCTCTAAGTTCGAAAGATTTTACCGAAACGTCGGTTCGGAATTACCACTAATCGCTGCGTAATAACCCAGAAGAACGCAGTTCTCATCTGCTTCGGGGCGGAGGCCTGATATCACACAATAATCTTATAATTCGACGCATAACATTATTAAAGGAAGAGGTAAGGTCATTACAGTGTAAAATCTAAGAATCTCTCACCCACATCGGTTTATAAAAGCATGTCTTCCAAAGCTCTACCACGTACTTCAACGTCAAAATCTAACGATTTCACAGGATAAGAATAACTGTTCTCTCAGAATATTCTCCGCAATATGACCCGCTCCACTACGTAATTTTAGTGTTTAATGTTATAACAAAAGCCATTCTAAAAAATTACACAAAAAAACAAATTACAGTAAACATCTTACGCGTTCTGTTATTATCTACTTATTCATCACAATCTCCAGTATTTCTTCTCTACCCAGTTCAGTTTCAGAATTTTTACATCCGTATTTTGTAAAGAGTATGATGACAACTCAACTCTAATTTTGCAGTCAATATTGTTTAGTATGGCAACTTGCACATAGATTTACTTTAAGATAAATCCCAGTTTTACTATTGAAACCTACCATATATCCTCCTACCATGCAATTTTGTTTTCTGTTTACAACCATCAACAGAACTCTCTTGTAATTCTTGAGTACACTTTGGCTCGTCCTACAAACATTGACTCTCGTTATGGTGGATTTTGCTGTGAAATTCAATAAAATGACTCCGCAGAGAGTTAAATTTAGAAATTAAACCTTACAGCTAGTTTAACAGGCAAAATGGTTTTCATCTCCTGCATATATGTCAAAATTTGTAAACATCGTTAAAACATGCACTTTTCACTTACTGAGTAATTGTGTTGTGTTTGTCACTGGCTAATCACACTGAATTTAATTGTCACCTCCCTTTTCGGAAAACAGATACTGAAGGCTTAACGATTTGTCACATTTCTTTTGTAAGTTACTGCGAATTTTTGGATACAGATTACAAGCCTGGAAGACAAAGACCACATATACTTGCATTTGGTATGATGAAACTGGATATTCGCAGAAGTGACGGACAGTGACTTACATTAGTCGAGAACTAGCAGGTAAATAGGTACAGGTATTTAGTCAATAGCACAACAAATATTTCTAATGATGTTTATTAGAGGATGAAAAAACTACATGTTTCGGCCTACTACGGCCATCATCAGGTTTTCATCCGAAAGAGTATTTAGTGTTTATAAGAATTATGCGGTTATGTGACGATGGTGAGATATCGTGATCTGTGGTTTGGATTATTACTACTATTACGAGACGTGGCTGGGTGTTCTGTAATGTGGGTATTGTACTGACTTGGGGGGCAAGGCTCGTGTAGTGCCTTCCTACCTAAATGATGGCTTGACCTCCATCAGGTTTCCTCAAGGAAGACGCTGGAACTATATGGTAGAATTTCGCTGCCACCAGCCAAATATAATTGGCAAATCTGATTTCAACAAGGACTCATGGAATATTAATAATCGTCTAATTCAATCCCAATTTAGACAAAAGTAAAATATATATTCTATTCTGTAAAACTAAATATTATGTAACAATAATTGACAAAATAATAGCCACAGAACTAAATCAATCAAGCTCTGTCAAAGCGTAATATACGTTATTTAAATCATTAACTTGCCCTCTCTCTCTCTATAAATCAAAACGCGTAAATTTGAAAAAATACCTAAATAAAATCGCCAAACTGCTCAACTCGAAATAAAGTGAATTTAGAATACCAGTCAATATGCCTTACCTTGAATAAACAGTAGGCGGTACAGCATCGTAGTATTGTTACAACAGTCTTTGTAATAAGTGCAATTGTATTCAGTCACTTAGTTCTTCAACTGTAGATACGTGATGGCCGATAACAAATTTGTAGCGAGTGAGGGCGTTTACTGGGTTGCGCTAAGCTTTATAGAGTAGAGCTGACAAGTCATGCATTGCTAACAGTATAATGATCTGATCAAGTCACTACCGGGTTCAGGCTGGTTGGTATTGCTGACTTCAGCGGTTGTGACTGAACGATCTCTTCCTGGATTCAAGTATTAAAATTTAAAAATTTCTATCTAATACAAATACATTGCTAAATATAACATGCATTACACTCGCATAGGTGTCTATTTTCCGTTGCAGCTGTCCTATGTGAGATTTCAGCTTATTGTCTATCCATCATCGTTGTCTATCATCGATGAGCATTAGCTTATGGGTTCTGTGGAAATAAAAAAGCAAAAAAAAAATGATGTGTGTTTGTGCATGTGTGTTTGTGCGTGTGGGTTTGTAACTCAGTGCGATGAGTCCCAATTGAGTGGTAATTAAAAGTCTGTATTCACGTGTGTGCTTTCTATCCTATATTCCTTATGGTAATCCTTGTGTTCAGTGTGACTGCTCCCGATTGTTGGTGTGTGCGTGTGTATATGTTGTCATTACTGGGGCTGCGCTCCTCTTGTGTCGCGTTATGTGCTGCTCTGTTGTTTTTGTGAGAGTGGCTCGCTTCGTGTAGCAGTTCGATAAAGGGGTCTATTTCAGAACTGTCACGTAAGTTTACAACTTCTAATGTTGACTGCTTAATATTATTCAGACCAGCTGGATAATTTCGAGACAAAAGGTTACTTTTTATAGTTGTCAGAATTCGGCCTTTATGTATGTTTCATACAAATTCATCAACTTATCCCTAACCCGTTTTCTTAATCCTCAACGTGGCAAACCTGATCCGTGTTTACAGATTTTATTGTAACCAAGTAACAGAAATGGAATAGCAATTCTTAGGAACAACATCTAATGTAAGATATTTTAAAGAGTTACATTGAGACAGTGGGCCACAGATGTACTTAAGTGTAACATAGCAGGTACGTTATGAACTTTAGTCTGAATGTGCCTGATATCCTAATTTTGTTTAGAACCTAGGTTGGTCTAGTGTGTAGAGCGGAGCCACTAGATTCGGCAATTAACATGTTTGCGTGTGAGATGGTTATTTGAAAGTTTAAAATATGTAACTCACTAGGTACCGGCCAAATATTAACAAAATTATATGAAGTTCTCAGTTGGGTACTAATTTATATGACATAAGAAAACTTAATATTTCTCTTTGTAATAAGGAAGAATTGTCTGAACAATGGAAGGCTTTAATCGTTTTACCTATACGTAGAAAGGGCGATAAAAACAGGCATTTTTAATTATCGAGTAATCACTATTGTCAATTACCTATCAAAATTTATCAAAAATTCTTCGTCAAGGTGAACTTCATAAAAACACCAAATTATTGAGCATCGTTAGTGTTAATTCCGAAGTAAGAGATCAATTATTGGCTATAGAGGGTGCATTCGTCAAATGCTTAGAACATGAAAATAAACAGAGAAATGCCTCAACTACTTAGACTCCAAAAAAGGCTCTGATTCATTCAGTAGGGAAGTTCCATATAATATTCTTTATGAGTTTGACAACTTCTTAAAAAACTCAGGTTAAAAACTGCCTTTAATTGAAAACAGAGTCTGGATATGAAACATATGACTGACAATTTTCCTATTAAGAGTGATCCGAAAAAAGGAGATTTTTATCCCCGTTGCTCTTCAACTTTGTGTGATTGTACCTTTAGGAAGTTCCAGCACGCCAGGAGAGGATGAAATTCAATCGGACGTATCAGCTTCAGGCGTAAGGTGATGGTTTCAATTTAGGTGGTGATAACACAAAAGTGACAGGAAAAACTCAGATATTTTATTTGTTCCCAGTAAGGAGAATGGAGCACAAAATCTAACATAAATATATCATAAATGCTATGAAATTGTGGCAAGGTTTACACCTTTGATAACAACCATATAAAATGCATAATGTGTTCAGCAAAAAATGAATAGCAGATTGAAGTCAGGACGTGTCTGCTACCATTCGATTTAAAATCTTTTGGCTAACAGTTTACTATTCAACAATATGAAGATTAAACAGAGGTCTCCAGGCCGCGGACCACAATGTCCGCAGTCATATTTGATAATCACTTTTCTACTATGAAAATTATATAGTTATATAAACTAAAATAAAATTAAAATTATATAATTAGTTTAAATATGTGGCCCAAGATCGAAAACATAATAATGGTTTTGGTCCTTTTGACCTAAAAATTGGATGCCCTTGGATCAAAATATAGAGATATTGTAATTTTGCCTGTTTTACATGGGTACGAAAATTGGTCTGTCACTTTGAATTAGGAACACAGGGTGAGGGTGGTCGAAAATGGGATGTTAAGGAAATTATTTTGGCATAACAGGTACGAGACAACAGGCGACTGGTGGAAATTTTACAATGAGATGCTTCATAAACCACTGCCATCACCAAATTTTATTCGTGTGATCAAATAAAAAAGAATGAGATGTGTGGTACATGTGGCATGTATTCCGAAATTCTGAAATGTGCCATCCCCATTGTGTGCGTACCTATTTATGTGGCATGTATGGTGCAGCAAAGAGATGTTTTCAGTTTTGGTTGGGACCTGAGAGAAAGAGACCACTCGGATGACTTGAACGTAGATTAGAAGATAATATTAATATAGATCTTGGAATGTATGGAATTTATCTTGTAAAGAATAGGAGAAAAACGGCTAGCTCTTGTGGAAATAGTAATGAAATTTGGGTTCCATTAAGTGTTTATGATTAGCTGACGACCTTTTAGATCCTCAAGGAGTACTCTGTTAAAGTGTTGTTTATTTGATTAAATATTTCTTTTATGCAAGTGAAAACAAAATACACTTTAAATAATTTTAGGCCTTATAATTTGACTTACTAAAGGCGGTGTTAAGCTACCAGCAAACACAAATAATTTACGATTATGCTGTTTTGTTCTTAACACAAAACGCCAGTAGTTCCCACAAATCTTCTAACACATACCTACCAAATTACATGGTGTCATATCCTCCAAGACCATAATATTAGTAAATCAAGTCTTTGTGTTTCGATAGCTCAGTCGATATAGTGATTAGTTGGCAGGATAACCACCAAGTATCTGGGTTCGATTACCAGGAGGGTAAGCGAATTTATTCCTATCCTGTCGAGACTACCCTTAGCGCTCACCAATACTGCTCACTGAGGATCCGGAACCAAAGATGCCGCAATCCGAATATGACGGAGTAACCGCACTTGGTATCGAATTGAAGAATGCGTGGAACTATCCTTCGCGTCGATCGTATTTGTTCATGTCGTGTTGCTTAATTAATCGCAAGGACAAATTTAGCCGTTTCAATTAGTCTTGATTTTGTGAGGCATTTAATTTCTCATTTAAATTTTTCGTTATTTATTTTGATTTGTGAAAAGAGAAGTTGCAATTTATCCTGAAGATTTGTTGTACAGTACTTGTGAAAAGTAGACATTTTTTCCATTTAACCCTACGATTTTGATGGCAATACCACAGCGGTTGCGGCGAATTTCATTGTGGCTGCCTATATGCTTATATACGAATATAATATTCTATTATACTCTTTACATATATTATATATGCATAAGAGTAAAAATCGCCTTTGCCTAGCACACAAAGTCAACACTTTAATTACGTAAGGCCTTCTATAAAATTGTACAAATCTTTAACGTGTACACAATTTCTGAGTATGAGCGAGCTTGTGTATCACAGCAGCATGCTTCGAGGATGCTATTAAGGTAGCACCTGTCTAAACTGCAGCCAAAAATGCCAAACACATGTCACAATGCATTGCAAGTCGCGTACTTGGTGGAACCTTCCGGGCTATTGCAGTCAACCTGGTTGCTACAAGTGGATTGCTCTATCGCAGTTCTTCACACCCACACTATAGCTATAGCACTCTAAGTAGAATGATGATACGACATTCTTTAGTGTTAATCTATTATTTATCTATCTTTCACTCCTCGCGCTCTCTACAATTTGCAACTGTGATTTTTTTCGTTATTCGGCTTCATTATATCGTCTACGGGGACCTATCCTGTGATCAAGTACGGTTTTTCTTTGAAATTTTGAAAATTCCTAGCTGGTGAAGTGCATCCACTTGCACTCCCAGGCTACGGGCGCTCTGTTGCCTTGTCCTCGAAAGTGACACTTGATATATAGTTTAACTGGCCAGGCAGATAATGGGAAGAGAATGTTCACAGATAAATCACTGGGCTCGTGTATTTATCTACAACCCAAACACTGAGAACTAATACGTATGTGCAGAATGCACACCTCATTATTGGGAACAAAGCTTAACATGGATAGTATATAGCAGAGCACTGAAACAGCTACAGTACAGCACACAACAACTGTACTTATTATTGCAAGTTGTGTTTTTGTTCCAGTACGAATGCACCAAAACAACATTTAAGCAGGAATGCGAAGTAGGAGAGGGTTGGAACTCTTTACAGTAACATAGCGTTTTGTTTCTTTCCACGGTTCACACAAACTACTTGCCAGTGCGTGTTTAGCCAGCACCCAAGCGTCTGGTCCGCATATTTTCAAGCGTCGTTAATTTGCTTTCTGAAAGGCGTGGGCATTCTGGAGCCCCTTACGGCAGTCCTTGTTTAAACGTTACTACAGGAAATGTTTATTTTTACAGAAAATTCAGAATATTCCTAGAAAGGAACATGTAAATGGTGACAAACGGGAAATCACTCAGTGACGTGAGCAACGAATGAAAAAGGGAACCACAGTGCTCTTGAATAATTAATGGTATAAAACTTAACTGCATACTTTCGCAAATAATAAGAAAAATTAGGTAAAATAAGAATGTCGCTTATTTAAAGGACAATAGACAAAGTGTAAGATTTCTTACGCACAGGAACAGGGAAAGGAATACAAAATTTCAGAAACTAAAAAAGCAATGGTTTACGGATACAAAACTTACAGAAATAAAATAATGATAAGGAATAAAAAGGAATAAGTAAAAAGTAAGTTATTTTATATTTCAGATGTTCTGTTAAAAGTAAGGTTGATTCATCGAATCATACATAATACTAACTAAAACAGTAACAAAGTCTGTTTTTATGTTTCCTAAAACGGAGGAGATACAAATAAGGACAATGGGCAGGGAGTTGAATCATTACCATCTTTTTATTGATTGATTTATTATCTTGACAATAAATTATGCAATGAATAGATCTTTACCAAATATAAAACCTTAAATCACCAAAAAATTGCTGAATCTGCTAAAGTAATGTGTCTTGCGAAGTGAGTAGCAGAACTGACACACGAAATCAAAAGGCAGTGCTGAGAGAATTATTATAAGTAGCCACTGAGAGAAAATAATCTACACCAGAAGTAAAGTTTTTGACAACAATAACTGATGACGTCGACGTATTTAAAGATGTAGGAATTCTTATTCCAAAGAGAAGTTCCAATCACAAACAACGAAAAATAAGAAATATTCGAATCAAAGCAGAAGAAGTGAATATAAGCCTAGCGTTTTTCAAAATGAAGTAATTCAATGAAGCCTCAAATTTTCATGAAATAGTTGTTACCACTAAAACACATCGCATGCTCCCTTAAAAAAAAAATACTCCTCTTAGACGTTTCCCACCATTTTTCACACACTGTCCAATCTTCCTCGTAGATTGTTCATCACGCGACGCGCTATCTCTCTCGGGACCTCCGCGGTTTCTTCCTTTGTTATCTACTATTGTTCCTCGATGGCTCTAGGTTCCTGGATAACCACTTTACTTAACCTGACAAATGGAAATGTCTTTCGTCGGCCAGTTGACAGTTTTAATAACAGCGTCATCTCATTTCGAATATTCGTTTGGAAGAAATCCTGCGTTCTGCCACGTAGCTATTATTTAATTCTTTGAAAATCACAATTATGTTTCTACAGATAAAAATTAAGATCTTGGTGCAAAATTTTCCTCCCGCTGCGATCAGATAATCCTAGGGAAGTGGAATGCCTCCTTGCTGAAAGCGTTGGAATTCTCACAATAGCGACGCATGTCTTTTCTACATTTTCTTGTGTCCCAGCCGTGGGATTTGCCTCCATATTTACTTTATAAGGTTCCAGCAGTTTCTCGAAATTTCTGTACTTATACTGTGTTGCTAGGACAGCGTAGGCCGTAGAAGAGGGTACATACTAACACAAATGATTCATCAGGGAATGTCTAAATACATGAGAATATAATACTTTCAGTAGTCGTAAATAATAACAAAGGCAGAAAAGTATAATATTCGAACACGGGCAATGAAATGTGTGCTATGCAAGAGACCTCCCCTCTCAATCAATCTATTAAAATACGCTAAAATATTACACCCAAAAGAGGAGTAATAAAAACATGAAATATGAAAAATATAACACATTTTTTTCCATAAATGTTTGTACTAAATTCGAAATTGTCTTACAAAAATTTAGAGATGTTCTGTGTTTCCTCATCTAGTGTGGTGACATTAGCTGGCAACTGGCATTAATGGAGTAAAATTCATATCCGTATAATGCTGACTTTTTATGTTATGCAAGTATCAAAATCAAATTCAAGGTTTGTGTAGCACTTCCAAGAAAAACCACTCGATTTTTCCTGCGCAAGATATCATGGAATTATTTCAAGTCGTTAATAGATGTAATTTTAAGAATGTATTGGAAAAAATTTGCATTTATAAAGAAATTCAAATGAATAACCGAACTATGGTTAGATCTGCATAAGAAAACAACAAAACTTTGGAAATGATATTTCATCAGAGTCACACTAAATAGCGTGCAGACCCTCCCACAGCTACTCGCTGTAGCTTGTATCTAGCAGTGAGGTAAGACGCAATGCATACGGTACTGTGCTGGCATAACGCTTCCTGTATCAATTACACGTGGCACAAGAGTGAGTATTTTAACAACCTCTTAGTAAAATTTCATTATTTTTAAACATTCTTTCATTGTAACACAAATTAATTTAGGATAAAACCTACAAACGGCAAAATATTCTGTAATAAAACAGACTTATTTAAAATAGTTGTACCATCAAACGTTAACAAACAGTTATAAAATTTACTATCCTTTACTTCAACAGGAATCCATACGCTTTTATACATTTTGACATAGGTTAATCCCAAACAGTTAAAGTTAGACATTTCTTCCTGCAGCACAAGACGTCCAGTTGGTTGGGTGTTCACGGCCGAAGTTAATACAGTATACAGTAGAAAATAACTTTATACTACATCTCTTTCATAATTGGTAATATATTCTGGATTCTCCTATTTTCGCAGACCCTACAAAATTCTAGTTCACCTATATTTTGATCATTTTTTAACATTAAACGGTTGTCGATATTACTCCATAAATTCCAGGGTGTGCTGCTGTACCCACAGTAGATATGCAATATGAAGAACATCTCAGACTTTGATGTATGTTTTTCCGTGCACCGTAGTATAAGCGTAGAGAACAAAATCAACTAGATGCTACTAAATGATTTATTGCACTTATAATCTGCTCAACATGTTTCGGGCACTTATATGCCCATCATCAGGATCTCGAGACTATACTTGTGTTATTACCGCATATGGTGTGTAATGCCTTGGTTGCTGGTGGTCGGCTGTCAGGTGCAGGGCAGCAGGCTATGCGTCCGGGATGAGGGAAGCTGCTCGAGCAGCTTACATCATCCCGGACGCATAGCCGCAACCAAGGCATTACACACCATATGCGGCAATAACACAAGTATAGTCTCGAGCTCCTGATGTTGGGCACATAGATGCCCGAAACATGTTGAGCAGATTATACGTGCTATAAACCATTCAGTAGCATCTAGTTGGTTTTCTTTTCTACGCATCTGAGACTTTATTTTACTACAAATTGGATTTCAGTACACCTTTTATTTAAAAATGTGTTATTTATTTCAAATTTAATGGTTTTATTACTCCTATTTGGATGTAATATTTATTATATCTTAGTAGGCTGATTGTGGAAGGGAAGCCTCTTCTTTAGCATTTTCCTTTTTTGTACTTTGCATTTTTCTACGCGATGATGGTCAAAAGAATGACCGAAACGTACAACAGCAAGTCATAAGTTGAACGTAAAAAATTTCAGATATTGTGAATGCGTGGACTGGACTTTTAATAAAATGTTTGGTTTTTGGCTAATGGGAATATACTAAAATTCACTTTCCGAAGTAATTTTTATGGCTGCAAAAATGACTGAACTATTTTGGCTTATGGTAGAGTGGTAGGAAATAAAGGAAATATTAACTGTTCAAATTCCGTGAAAGTCGAGAAGTGACTTGATCAGCTGTACGACTGCTAGCGTCGTTGCCTATGAGTGCTGTTTCGACTTCAGTACGAGGTGAAAATGTAATGTTGATTCGTAAACAAGAAAGGCGTATATGATGTACGTAATTATCTCATCGTTAGGCTGTAGTGACAAAGGAACCCCAGTTACCAGAAGCACTGTGTGTCACAGGGTATACGAGGTGTGGCAATAAAGAAACCGGATTCGTGCTCTAACACTTTATTGAAAAAAAAATCAGAAAATCGAAATTTTATCCCCTTCAATGTAGTCCCCTCCCCGATCCCTAAACCGCTCCATGCGAATTTTCCACTGTTGGAAGCAGTGCTGCAGGTCATCTTGTGTTAAGCTGTTCAAGAGTTGCGTCGCTTTTGCT
>Ga0123354_10002566_pt1 | contig 24180 bp, 12 predicted proteins | sample TergutLab28metaG_2_FD_97872 | JGI IMG/M metagenome (GOLD analysis project Ga0123354, IMG submission 97872) | Labiotermes labralis P4 segment gut microbial communities from Petit-Saut dam, French Guiana - Lab288 P4 | ecosystem: Host-associated > Arthropoda: Insects > Digestive system > Gut ... | reverse complement strand
TTGGCCCCCCAACCCCGGGGAAAAAAACCTTTTTTTTTTTCAACCCCCGTTCAAAACACCCCTAAAACCCCCCCCCCCCCCCCCAACATCCTGTACAATGGTTACTGAGGCTATTTCTCCGGGGTAGAGCGCACGGAGCATGGCGTAGAACATCCAGTGTAACACCGGGGCTAAGAACGCTTAGTGCTGTAATTCTGTTCCTATTTTGTGACTTTATGACATGTTGCGAGGGGACCTTTACATGTATCTTCATCTCAGTGACCCGAGAGGAGGAAGAGGAAGTGGGAGAAAGTGACGGAACCAAAGACAAACAGCACGAGCTCTCCCCCAAAACTTTGAGCCGCCTCCTGCGGTGATAATGTCAACTAGATATCTCATACAGCTAAAGAACAGTTACGAACCACAGCGAAATGCAATTTAGAATTCGAAGCACGCGCAACGGGATCGGAATAGTGACACGAAATGACAGACTCGTCTGGCATATCAAGTTCACTTTTACAGTAACAAAATACATTACTTTACCCCTCCTCCGAAGTCAGGAAAGCTTATTAAAACCGTAAGAAGGCATTTGTCTGCTAACGTGTCTGCCGAAGACGTTTCCAGTGGGCTGGAAAAAGTTTGCTTCATGCTTGTCAACGTGACAAAAGTGACTGCCATTCTTCCTCTCATTACGGAGCAAAGATTCAAGGAAATCTTCTGTTAATTTCACTAATCAAAGGCAACAAATCACCAGATAGTTTTAAACTGGCCAGTCTATATTATGCAGTAAATAAGGTGGAAGCTTATAGAACCCGAAATAGATAAACACAATGCCTGTTCTATCAAAAATTCAGTCATGTTGTAGGCTAAATCTAGGCAGCCACTTCGATTCCTATGCGGAGGTGGTTTTCTCCAAATGCAGTGCTCCCAAGAAGAAACGAGAAACTACCCTAACCCCATCTGCCGCATTTGCAAACAAAAACGGAGAGAGAGCTCCCATCCCGCCAACTACCGAGGCTGCTGTCACGCAAAAGAACGAAACCAAAGAAAACTCAGAAGTTCAGGATCAAAGGTCAAACAGGAAGCACGTTCTCGACAAAATACGTCACCCTGAGCAAACTTTTGCAGCGGCGCTGCACAGAAACCTGCCCGGTGTAAGGTACGAGTCTCCTGCGAGCAGCAACAGTCGTTTCAAAGATGTCATTCAAGTCTGGTCTCCAGTGTATACACTTTGCCAGTAGACGTGCTCAAGTTCGTAACTTCAGTCTATCAGGTAATGACAGAGCTTAATGGAACTGTGTCTGAAGAAGAAGAAGAAGAAGAAGAAGAAGAAGAAGAAGAAGAAGAAGAAGAAGAAGAAGAAGAAGAAGAAACCTTGTCACTAATAAACTTATACTGAATTTGCAATTAATGAAGCAAAACGTTCTTCAAATTTCTATTATTTGATCCAAATGGTATTTGGAGGCAACAATGTGAGCGCAGTAGTTAGCTGCAGGAAATAAAACTAGACATGGCTGTAGTCTCAGAGACATATCTGGAAACTACCAAGGAGATAATTTCTAAAAAATTGTCATTCTTATTTCACCTATCGCTTTCCGGGCATAAAAGAAGAAACTGCTATTGCCGTTAAACCGACAAGACTCATATCCGTGTAGACCAACTTCCCTTGTTTCTGTAAAAACCACACGGTTTGCATACCAGTTGTCAATACCGAAGTCTTTGTTGCAGTTGTTTGTAAATATCGAAGTCATGTTTCGAATGATGCAGATATCATTGAGCTCTTAGGCGTTGTACCTAAATCCATAATGATAGGTGTTTTGAATGCTAAGAACAAATTTGGGAACAGCGTTCTTTGAAAACAGTCAGGTTGGAAAATTTGCAATTTTCTGCTTTCAATGAACGCGAACTTTAACACCGTAATATTCCGCTCCTTACTCCCCAGCGGGGAATGGTGGCGTCCCCGGTGGTGTGGTGCACCATAATGTCAGATTGTCAAAAGTCATTTTCTTTGGCATTTCGGAACTAAAGTAGTCTTCCGCTCTTTGTCCATTTATTGGGTTATTTTATAATTATGGACCATCCTGGCCCTGTAAAAAAGTTCGTACTTTTATAACTTTTTCAAACCTTCAACTCTAACTTCATGTAAACTAGAATCCAAATTATGTCCAGGGAAGGAAATAACAATGTGGTCCGCGAATTTACATATTTCATAGCCCCGGTATATAGACCGGCGACGATTGAAAAAGTGCTTTCGGGCATAAATAAGACACTGTGTGGCATATACCGCTTGATGAAGCGGCGAAATAGGCTAAAAATTGCGGAGAGAAACCGAGTATTCCTTATGTAACGCGAAAGTGTTCTGGGTCACTACACCCAGCAGAAACCTGACTCGAAGGAAGAAACTTCAACAATGGAGTAAAAAAGTAATAAATTGTGATGTTTCATGTCAAACTACCTAGCGTACTGAAAAATTTGTCAGGAAAATTATTGCACCAGATGTATGAAATGACTTTAAGCGTGAAGTTTCACACAGTTGATAAAGCGGATGAGATTATTGATTGTAAAACCAGTTCATCCCTCGTGGACCTTCTGAAGAAGACCATGAAAGACGAATTGAGGCTAGGGTTCAAATTCTACTGCAAGCTGCAAACAAAATCTCCCTTAACCCTTATCCTGCTAACGTGGAAAATATGGTGAAATCCCAATAATGCCAGCAAATGGCAATGGAATTTAATTCGGTGTTTAAAGGTTAAAGTGTCAGAAAGTGTGATGTATTAAACTAATACAGTTACTGCACTTAAGAAAGGTCTGTGGAATCGATGGCTTTCCTAATGTAAACTTCAGAAAAATTCCAAGAAGAAGTTTGGTATAGTAAACATACTTATTTAGCTACATTATCATTCTGTCACAATTCCCAATATTTTGGGAGGAAGCGAGTATAATAATAAAAGATGAAACGCCAGTAGATTTCAAAATTCCATATGTGTTCGATTTTATCATATACTTGTGTAGACAAGAAGAAGAATCATAGAGAAGCAGGAGTGCGAAAACATTTCCAAAATCGTAGTACAAGGCATAATCAAACTGGGAAATATAAGGAGCTTAAATTTGTCTGTGGTGAAACCTAAGATCCGTGTGCCGTGATTAAGCTGCCGTTATAACGAAAGCATAATCTGCGGTAAAATGCATGGTCTGAGAGAAGACATATATGTATAAGTGACATTGTACATAACGATAATTATTGAAAAATAGTACACAAACTGAGAATAGTTTTGTGTATGTATACATTGTGCATAGGAACTGCCGTCTAAAACGCCTTATTGAAAGAAATATAGAAAGGAAGGTAATGCGGGGAAGCAGACGTAAGCAGCTAGGGATAAGCTTAAGGAAATGGGAAGATACTGGAGACTGAAAGAAGAAGCGCCATATCGCACTGTATATAGATCTCGCTCTGGAAAAGGCTAAACACCTGTCTTAAGCCAGAGTACTTAATAAATAGTAAATGTGCACAACCAAAGGGTGGTGGCTGTAACAACGGACAGACCCGCACTGTCGTCGGAGAGGACATCCCTCCACGAACAGTAGTGTTAAGAATGCGCTCGTAGACTGAAATCTGTTTTAAGTACCGAGGAGGAACTCGACACGAAGACAGTTTGGCTGACTTACCGACCGACCGACCGACCGAACGGCCGACTGACTGACGATTAACCGAAATGTGACTATGAATCCACTCATTCTTTGAAGGATTAAGAATAGAGGTTGATGGTGTATGAGAAGAGAGTGACGAGGATATTCCAACCTAAGACAGACGAAGCAAGTGGAAACTGAAGAAAGCCACACAAATGTACGGTTCCGATAGTACAGACAAACCTATGAACTCCACTAGCCATTGGCTACTCATTCGTAAGCTGTGACTGCTACAGCATCATAACATTTTTGTAGATCCATCATTGCGGCTGCTGCATGTTGTTGCACATGGCTGCTGAAACTGCTGCTCTTGGAAAAATGCAACTGCATTAGACACAGTAAAAGATTTTTTGTGTGTGTAAAAAGGGCTTTTGGTTTTCTTTCCTTAAAAAGTGGTAAGTATTTATTCGCGATTATGAAATGAAACAGGTTCAGTAACTTACGTTACATATAACGAATGGTTAAAGATAAGTAAGTGTATGTTTTGAAAAACACAGTGAATTCAGAAGACGATGCTCCTGTCATTGAAACTGTAGCGCACCTTCCTTAAAGCTCTGAGGAATTTTCGCAAGGCACAATATCGGTTTTACACCACAGAGCCAACTGTAATATTATGTTTGCGAAATTAACGCTATTAGTAACACAGGGAAGTGCGAACTTCTGAAGTGTGGGAAAATCTTAACTAGGGTCTTTTAACGACACCGAATGATAGATCTTCGTAAAATACAAAACTTTTTAAAGGTAGTATTTGTGAAATATGTGAAGTGCACATCATTTATACAAATTTTGTCCTCTGTTGTGGGTTTGATAGCAATAACCAATAAGTAAATGGAGATGCGCACGCTAATTTAAGCACGTAGGTAGATTATTAATTTGCATGCCCAGCGAGTACATAGTATTGTTTGTAAGAGCGAATCCGCAAAATAGAATAAATAGTAACAATACATCCCGTACTGCAGATATATATATATATATATATATATATATATTCCACGAATTTTTCTTTTTCAATATAAAGATTCAATACATATTTCTGTATTAATACACCATTGTCAGGCGAATATGTTTCACACATTGTCATTGGCTCAATCTGATATTTGGCTTTATTCCTAGTACACGATGTGGTTTCGAATTTACAATATTCTAACCAGAAGCCTTTCATACTACTGTGTATAATAGACAGAAACGTTTTGTCCTTTATAACTGGGTCATCCGACTAGCTATGCGCTGCACGGCCCGGGGATCGAACTCCGCTGGTTGCGAGACTTCCCACCTACTTGAATCTAGAAGAACACTGCATATTTTCTTTTTTTTATACTAATCGATTTTCATAATTTATTGCAGATAAATTTCTATACACAATCGTAAGAACTAGACAACGACAAAGCAAAATATGAGGATGTGATAAGAATTATCAAAACTTATGCCATTACATGAGAAATTTGTAAGGCGATATGATAACCACATTTATTTGTAAGATCGGCAGGTGATCATGGCTGTACCAAGATTAAGGTCTTCTGATATTTGACCCCGTATATTTTGGTACAGTTTTGCAACGTGTTATGGCAAATTCTATGGCCGGCTTTAGGGCAGATTTTTAAAGCGAACGTGGCATTAAATACCACTACATGATATTTCGAAAAACGATTGTTCAAAAAAAGTTAAAGTAAACAAGACACGATGGCATCTGCGGGTATGGAAGGGAGGCTCCACTCATTCTTAACTACGACAGTAGATGGTGACTGATCAGCTGAACTAGGCAGTTGATTTAACTCCGCGCGAACAGCCCACGGTACGAGGTGAACAGGAGGGATGATTGGGCTCCGGGATCAGTATGGTCATTCATAAGAAGAGAAACATTTCGTCTTCCTGCTAGAAATCGACCCACGATTCCTCGGTCGTCCAACCCGTAGTCTAGTCCCTATACCGACTGAGCTGCTCTTCCCCGCCATCGCCACTTCCCACAGTGCACAAATAGTTATTTAGTGTATATGACAGGCCAAAAAGTTTTAGAATAGGGTAAGAGACAAAACTTTCTCTATAATATTAAGAGCCTGTTATAGTGTAATCTTGAGCATGGGTTACTCTAAATTTGCTACGAAATCGTGGAAAAGTTTGCGGTAAATGTTCGGCAAATTGTAAAACACAAATCGGCGCCTAATTTTCTTCGCGAATTTAGTGTCGCTACACGAAATACAATGCGTCACTATACGATATATATATATATATATATGTCTAATGAGACTTAAAGTTTTGCAATGAAGTAAACAAAGAGACTGCGAACAGACTGTTATCTGTGACGTCAGAGTCTTCTGAGCTGGATGTGGTTCTCGCTTGTACAGACACCCACCTGACTACACGATGCTTTTATGTAATCTCTCTTGTCGTAACAAGTTTTTTTTTTCCGTAGCCTGCCTACACGAACCGTCAGTTAGAATAACTTTAAATAATATTGCTGCTGGAGGTGTTGCTGCCTTTTCTACTGTTACAATTTCCACAGCTACAGAACTCGTCTTCCTTTTCCTCTTTTCCGTCCCCGCTACTACTACTACTGTTGCTACTACTGTTGCTACTACTACTACTATTACTATTACTATTACTATTACTATTACTATTACTATTACTATTACTATTACTATTACTATTACTACTACTACTACTACTACTACTACTACTACTACTACTTATTTTGTCTTACGACAGTGTTTAAGGCAAAATCAGTTTTCTTTAGTCTGATATTATAACTCTCCCTGACTAACAAAATATTCGATGTTCCCAATTTTCGAAACTGTTGTCAGCTACGATTATAAGCATTTATAAAGTACACATTTAATTTTTTTCCGTAGATTGAATTGTTTTCTGTCGCGAAAATGAGTACGATGCAGTAAGTCTTCCAGAGTTATTAATAACTTGGTTAATACAGATCATTTGAAGTGCACAGTTTAAGCTTCTGTTACGTTGTAAGTGGTATGAAAATAATCATAAATTATTAATTGCTAAACACTGGACAGGACGCGATCATGATTTACTGTACGAAATGTAGTGTAACAGCTAGCATCTGGAGAAGCTGTATAGAACACAACTTTCCATCCTGTGATGGGGTGAAATATCTCTTAACACTATGGCTTCATATGGGACGTTTGTATCAGCGTCCGGTTGATAGGTGTGTATTGAACTATTGTCAAGTGATAACTGGGCTTGGAATACCGAAATACTCAGAATAAGCCTCACTCGATTGCCACCAGAAATCATATGTAGACGAGGCGATGATGAGCTACGAAGTGACTGATTTGAGTTGGGACACTTGTGTCATAGAAGCCCTACGTCATATAGGCGTTATAGCAAACGGGTTTCGAAAGTGTACGTCCCGGATACTAAACTCTTTTTATTAGTGGGGTTGGGAGAGATTGAGTCTCTTGTGCTGTGGCGGTTTATGGTTCTGTTCTGCTATACAATCAAGACAGAAGCGTAAGTATTGAGAACAGAATTAATTATAAACGTCCTCTCACAGTGAAAATTCTCCTGCCATAAATTACACACCGAATGAGACGGATAAAAATAAAACTGCATTTAAATATTTGTTTTTTTAAAAAGCTCCCTCTGAATATTGTCCTATTTTTTGTCACATTTAAGCGCATCAAATTTTACTATATTTTTAAGTGTTTTATCAAATATCAGCCACATGATAACCATTTATGGTGAAATATGTTGCTGTAATAATAACCAAAAATATAGTTATTTTTAAGGTTTTGGCTTATTAATAAATTATTGGCACTATATTTTTGGTATTCTTGTTATATCTATACAAATACCGTATCTAATAGACCATTTAGTATATTTCTATTTTGTACATCGTGTATTTGGGGACCGCGGTAGCACAGTAGTTAAGGCGCTGCGCTACAAAGCGGAAGGTCGCAGGTTCGATTCCAGATGGTCGCACTATGGTCCTCTAGTCGACTCAGCCCCTAACAGAAATGAGTACCAGGAGTATAACCTGGGGGTAAAAACGGCCGGTGCGTAAGTCTGATAACCTTACCATCATTCTGGGTCATTGTCACGTAATCTAGGAACCCTCTGGCACCTCGAGCCTGTAATAGGACTGATTTATCTTTACCTTACATCGTGTATTTAACTAGACGTTTTGGAAATTTTTGGGTGAAACACATAACACTATGGGTTTCCTCGTCATATCTAATATGTCTCAGGCTGGGTGTACCCAAAGATATTAACATGTTCCACCTTGCGAGAGTAACTGTCCATTCTGCATGCATCAGCTGGTCAAGGAAATATCCTAGCCTCTAATTCCTGTATGCGATGGAACTGAAAATATATCTTCCATCCCGACCTTCACAGATGTTGGCAACACACATATATTTCTGCGCATGAACCTCAGTACTTTTCTAAGCTTTTGTATCGATTTTGCAGGGGAGCTGTCCGGTAGCCATCTTGTGACGAGTGGTTTGCAGCTTCGTCGAGTTCCAGAGGAAGCTGAAGAAGAAACAAGTTCGTATACAAAAAAGAGCAAGGGCAGGAGAAAATTCGTAGGTCGAGGGAAGTCTAAAAGGATGGATTCCATCGTAAACAAAGTGTGATCAGATCTCTAAAGAGAAAGCACGGAGTTAGCCACCGCCTAACCCACAAACCCAGTTGTACAGGTCAGTTTAAAATTATTAATGATATGTTGCCTTTACGGTGCCGCGTGTTCTGAATTTGTTATTTTTCCTTTAAACAATTACAAAGTGCACACTAGAAACAAGTTTTGTGTCTGTCAGAAGTTGGATAATATGGAGAGTACTGAATGAATCCTAAATAGAGGCACCATATTTTTAATGCATATTGCTCTTAACTGTTCATAATTATATCACATAACATTGAATGTAATACTTTCGATGCATTAAGTAAGTTATTTTACATTCACAACACAGATAAAACACATAATTTTAAATCTTGTAACCCAAAAATATTCCAAATGTTTATTTAAATTGATAAGGTTTGAAATAAAAATAGAAAATCCGCGAAATGTATAAATGTACTAAAATTTAGCAAAAAAAATTAATATTGATTTTTTAGAAAGAAAATAGATTTGAATGTAGCCACATCGATATATCTCATTATGCCATCCTTCTTTGCATCAACAATATTTAACAACAATCAAGAAATAATCACTCTACGAAATATTAAAAAAATATTGTCTTCATTATTTGTTCAATATTTAGAAAATAAATCGTCAATAATTACATATTAAGCATGGTATGTAATTTCTTCATAAAATTGCAAAAGTAATGTCAGTACAGGAATATTTAACTTGCAAGAGATTATGAAATTTGTACAATTCTAGATTATATGTCTCCGTGTGCATTTTTCCCAATATTATGCCACTTAATAAATGCTCACGAATTTGGACACTGCAATGTATTGATCAGAAAACTATTAGAAGTGAAAGCAATTTTACCCTCCCTGCATATTCTCTTGCGGATTTATAATTACCCTGTCTTACGTAGAGTGTAAATCGCACAGTTTGATATTGTATCAACTGAAATAACCTTTTTCCACTCTAAGACAAAATAATTTTGGTTGCTGGGATGGGCGTGGCATCCATTAATTCTGACAGTTCCACAACAGAGAGAAATCTTTAAACATTTGCATGCATTTTTTTATTGTTACACCGTGCATATTGTCGAGTTACTCAATTATTACACCAACCAATGCACATATATAAAATTTATAAAATCTACACATTAAAACATTAAAAACGCTCCGAAATGTCATCAGGGAGCTATATATTCCTTGCTAAAGTCACACTAGAAATAGTTACAGATTAATTTCGTTGTACAATTTGGGTGTTGTGGCAGCATGCCGTGTTGTGTAATGTTATGTTGCGAAGAGTGCCCTGCTATGGATGTTCATTCTGTGCTTCTTTGCGTGAGTATCACATAGTCACAGACTAATTTCTTTGTACATGTTGGGTGTTGTGGCAGCATGCCGTGTTGTGTAATGTTATGTTGCGAAGAGTGCCTTGCTACGGATGTGCATTCTGTGCTTCGCTGCGTGGTACTCACGCAACGAAGCACAGAATGCACATCCGTAGCAAGGCACTCTTCGCAACATAACATTACACAACACGGCATGCTGCCACAACACCCAAATTGTACAGCGAAATTAATCTGTAACTATTTATAGTGTGACTTTAGCAAGGAATATATAGCTCCCTGATGATGGTCTTCGGACCGAAACATTCCGGAGCGTTTTTAATGTTTTAATGTGTAAATTTTATAAATTTTATATATGTGCAGTGGTTGGTGTAATAATTGAGTAATTTGCTTCTCTCAACACACACTGCATGGTTTCGTTATTTGTGTTAATTTAGTTATTGAAATAGCTATATTTTATTCTTGCGAATGTAGTTACTTTAATATTCTTAATTCTTTATTTTCATTTTATTTTTGTTATTTTTGTTACCTCTGAACATAGTTCTACTAAAAACTATATCTTATGGCATACAGGGAGGTGGCGCCTCAGAAATAGTATTTGGATTAAATATAAAGGGGTTAAAAACTGTCATTATAATTGGTGTAATTTCTTAAACACGTAGAGCCAGTATCCGCTTCTCAGATAAAACATAACAAAACCCAGTTCTTTTTGTTTCTTGGGTGTGTTTGTGCGAGATGTTGAAGGTTCCAAAGCGGAGTGGTTGAGGATGCAGTTTGTTTGGGAGGGGGAGGGGGACGGGGTGAGGGATAGGAAACTGCGTCATTGGTAATCGGTAGCCTGTGTTTCGAAGAAGTGTGGTCCTGTGTCTCCAGCGGTCTACATTTCTGAACAGGATGCTGCTTTATCTTGAAGACTGATAAATAAAAATATAGGAATTTTGTTACATAAACCGAAAAGTAGATATTTCGTAAATTCCACTCACATTGCCTCTACACAAAACACATCCATACATAGAGATTGTATAATCTAGCGCTGTGAATGATTCTACAGAATGGTCTTTATCCATAATTGTACTTTGCTGAAACTCAATTCTTTAACTTCTAAATTTATTAGTTTTCCAAAGATGAGGATGGAATTTCACATTGCATCGGGTTAAATGCATGGAGCAGGATGCATCTGCTAGTCAAAAAATTCCCGCCTTGAAGGAAACCAACGTTTCTTTATCGTGTGTACAACAGTCCGCTCGTGACCGGACAAATCATGACCACATACCATTAGGCTTTCAAAAGAGACTATTGCATGGAGTTTTATTAGGCGATAAACATAAAAACACGAAAAGCGGAGAAAGAAAGGGAATGGAAAAATGTTCTGTGATGATTTACACACTTGATCTCATAACGTAGCCTATTGAATTTCTTTTCGGTTGTGTATTTTTCCTTAAAAAAATGTTACAAGGAAATTTGCATAATTTGAAGAATATGGCCATTCTTTGGTGACATATATTGCGGTTTATTGCATATTTTAAATGAGTATTTCCACAAATAATTCGTTGTCTATCTCGCACTAAATATTTTTATATTATTAATATAATATTTTGGATGTTAAAAATAACGGCTCAAGGTTGTAGTTTCTACTTTATTTTCGGCTGTTACAAGACCACAGGAGGACCGCGGTTAAGGTGCTGTGCTACAAATCGGAAGGTCGCTGGTTCGATCCCAGCTGGTGTAAGTGGATTTTTCATTGAAACATAATCCTTCCGATCGCACTATGGCCCTGGGGTCGAATCAGCCTCTAACAGAAATGAGTACCAGGAGTATTTCCTGGGGGTAAAGGCGGCCGGTGCGTAAAGCTGACAATCTACGACCATCCTGTGCCGTTGTCACGAAATCTGGGAACCTTAAATTCCTGTAACTCTCTGGGCCTGTCCAGGTCTTTAATGGGACTCCTTTTTTATTTTCGAAGTATTCTTACATTTTGGAATCTAATATTCATATCACTTTTTGTAATTAATCTTGGTACTTATCTTTCTATTTTATTACAAGCGTGTTTGCATTTCCAGGGTCTGTGTTGTTGGAGGTTAGGTGCGGTTATGCTGGAGTAGTGTCCGGGCTGCAGCCCGGACACTACTGCAGCCTAACCGCACCTAACCTCCAACATACAGCAAACCAAGAACGAAACGACAAATGTGGTAATCAACATCATATTCGCGAGCTCCTGATGATGGGCATGGTAATGCCCAAAACATGTTGAGCCTATTAGAAGTACAATAAAATAATAAGTGGCATCTAGTTGGATTTTTATTCTTCCGTTATCACAATGACGCACGGTCCAATAAAGATCGGTCCCACTAAATGTTTAGCACAAGGAACATGTACAGGGAGCGTTGTTTTTTCCGTAAACTAAAGACCACTAAAGAATGGATACGACGCTTTAAATAAACATCCGAACTGTGTTATATAATTTTATTATTTTTTCTTGATGAATAGCGTTGAGCTGATGTAAGATGTTTTTTTCTGTTTTGTGTCAGTTTCACTACTGTAGCTTGTATGCATTGTGCACTCAAATGGCAAATCTCCTACCCAATTAAGTGGTGTTATGCATTAATATCTTACATTATTCTTTTTATGTTTAACAAGGCTCTTTCAACTGAGGTGAATTTTGCTGTAATATTAAACCTCACTCAGTAGGTCAACAAAGTCTGAAGTCATATTATTATTATTATTATTAATTCGTACAAAGTATAGGTTTATATTCAGTACCACACAATTGTTGTTGTTCTTATTAGTTCGGTCAAGGTATCTTCATTTCTAATGGATTATAAAAAGAACAGTTCTGTAGCAAACCTTGTTGAATGATGTCTAAATTTACTGTCGTGTAGCCCGGCCTTTGCTGTCATGATCTTCTAGTGTCTCTCTTTCTCTTTTCTCTTATATCTTCATTCCCTCTTTTACTGTAATTATGGAAATGATTTCAAAGATTTAGTCACAGAATAGTCCTTTCTTGTCTTATTATTATTCATATTTTTTATCCCTTATGTCTTATGTTCATGTTTTTTTTTTTCCTAACAGAACATCATGCAGTTTGTAAATGGAAAGATCGCAGAAATATTTTCTTTCAAATACTTATGGCAACTGAATCCACAGCAAATGTTCCTTACATTCTAACTTGCGGGATTATTTTTTTTTTTTTTTGTTTTAGGTGCATTCTCAAAAATCGCTTCATTATATCTGTCTGTCCGTCCGCCCGCATGGAAAAACTGGACTTCCATTGTTGGATTTTCATGTTATTTAATATTCGACTATTATAAGGAAACCTACCGAGAAAATTAAAATTTAATTAAAATCTAACAAGAATAACGGGTAATTTTCTTGAAGACCAATATAAAATTGTGATAATATTTCGCTCCTTTCTTCTTAGAATGATAAATGTTTCAGACACGGTTTGTAGAGAATATGAAAAGAAAATTTCATCTTCAAAATATTTTTTCCTAAAATCGTTCCGTTAAGAGATATGTGGAAAAATACGGTACAGCCAGCCAGGCCACAGATGACGATATAAGAAGTATGCACTTTGCATGCTTGGTAATTAATGCTACACACACGCTCAGACTACGTAATACTTACTGCTTTTTCATGGCAGCAATACTTGAGCGAAAGGGCCACAATATTATGTTAATAAGTACATTGCTGTATGTGTTATATCCCTTACTGCCTATTACACTTAAGCTTCAAGCAGACTAAAGGTACTTTTCTAAATCTCTTCCGCTGTATTGTTGACATGTCGCTTGTACATAAAATGCAGCAACTTTCTAAACGCATATAATAAAGAAAAGTTTTAAAGCAAGGGCGACAATAATCCCATTTTTTAGGCAATGCATCCTTCTTGTGTTTCAAATATACTAGTAGATATAAAAATACAAATCAAGTCTATACACAACTTTGTGTGTATATAGTTGAAGAATAAGAGACCAACATGATGTCACTACTTATTAAGTTTTATTTCACTTCTTCTGTGCTCAACATGTTTCGGACAATAATACATCCATCATCAGGAGCCTGCGACTTTTCTATTGTATCACTACTTTGGTCGTGTGTTCTTGTTTCGATGTGTGTTGGAGTTTCGATGTGGTGGTATCCGTGTAGCAGGCTGAACCCTGCTACACGGATACCACCCCAACCCAGCCACACTGAAACTCCAACACACATCGAAACAAGAACACACGATGAATGTGGTAATACAATAGAAAAGTCGCAGGCTCCTGATGATGGATGTATTAATGTCCGAAACATGTTGAGGACAGAGGAAGTGAAATAAAACTTAATAACTAGTGACATCAAGTTGGCCTCTTATTCATCAACTATCACAATGATGCAATGTCCAATATACATAAGATTTGTGTGTAGAATTGATGTATATTTATTAATTTATTTACTAGTAAACATCCATGGTTTCCGGTAATTTTTAATAAAAATTGTGCCAGAGAAATGTTTGCTATGTGGCGTTTACTGTAGGTTTAATTTAAAACAAAGTTTTATTGCCGTTACTAGATTGCAGGAATACCAAACTCCAATGGCCATTATATATAAAACCTCCTTCCTAAACCAGTGTTAGACATTTATGACGTCTGTGAATAACTTATACGTGTTCCCATTTTATCCCAGTTTTCTTAAGTTTTTATGACAGCAGAATAACAGCTCGTTAGTTTATCTGCTACGTCACAATCCACGATGATGATTCCCCATAATTTTGTCTGCTTTATCCAACCATTTCCTCCACACTACAAAACCGATGTGTTGCTTTGAAATAGTATAAGCCCACCGAGGACAATATAATTTTGTGTTCGACCCAAGACATGGAACTGCACACTGTGACAGCATTTCTGTAACTCAATGTGAACGTACACGCTGCGACAGGAATGCCGGGAAAGTGTCATATAGAAATTTATAACACGGTCCTATGCGTGGGATACGCTTTCAAATTAAATCTGTATTTTATTTACGCTTGTATCTTTAAGCACTGTAAGGTATTTAGAGTAAAATAATATATTTACTAATTATAGAAACGATTATAATGAAATGTAACACTTCGCAGTACGTTTGTCAATTTTTTAAATGAAGCCGTTCACCGCCATATTGGTGTTTGGGCTCCAAATGTCAGTAGCAATCAAGAGTCCCGTTATTTTTCTAAGTGAATTTAATAATCAAAGATGAAGTATGCATGATCCTGCGTTCCTACGAAACTTACATAAAGTTGCGACCCGCTTGTGGTACCTGCAAAACATGTAGACATTATGTACTACTGTAGAATTCGGTTTCTTTTGTAACGCTACACTATGCGGAAACAAGACGGGCGGAGAATTTCATACACGCCTCTATGATTTCTCTTGAGACTTTTATAGTTTTAATTACTGTTTCAGCAACCTCCATTACGGCAACCTCATAGATAAATAAAGTCGAACCCCGATATAACGACCTCAGTTTATGCGACACCTCGTCTATAGCTTTAGATGTTCTGTAATACTAATTAATTCCTCACTGTTAATCGTAACATAATACCCTTAGGCTATAACAACACTGGTTTATTGCAATACAAAATGTTCAGTCTCTTTCATGATTTGATAACCGATTTTGACTCTGTTACTCCTTCTGACAATGAAGAGTGTACGTGCTGTAAGAACTATGGTGCCACATGATTGATAGATTCTGATTTGGGTGCAGTGCTCTATCAGCAAATATTTTCTGAAAGGTGAACTATAAAAGAAATAAACAAGTGTGTTACGCTCAAGTTACGACAAATCTGAATAAAAACTTTTTTCAGGGAAGAAAAATTCGTTTAACACTTTTAGACACTTCCTATGTTAGCTCGGTGTTTTCGGCGTCGCTGGTGTACCTGAAAATTAGTTGGAATAGATCACAGTTGGGAAACCGACTCGTTGTTTTCTTTTGAATGTAGAGTGATATGCACAGCTGCAAAATTGACATAGAATTTTAATTTCCCTAGTAATGATTACGAAAAATGAAGAAGGGCTAAAAACAAAATTCTGGTTTCAAGAAGTATGAGAAAATTGTGACGCGAAAGAAATTTAAGACTTCAAGGGAGTCATAAAGCAAGATGAATGTAATGGGAGATGGAAGTCTCTCGTTCCAATTTGTGTAGCACATGCAGACCAAGTTAGAAGAAACTTCAGCATAATTATACTGCGAAGATGGTGCACGTACTATGTGACTTTTTGCTACGTAGGTTATCCTTCTACGACTGCCAGACGGTTCGACTTGCAGTGATAATAAACGTAATCTTCCATATATTTTACAACTTCAGATTCTTTCGAGAAAATCTGGATCGAATGTAAAAACACTTTTGAAAGAAACAGCACTGAATTTGATGTTCTTTCGTAAGTTAAGGAGAAGAGTCTGCCACGTCATTTAAGATAACGTTATTAATTAGGGTGAATATATTAACAGCAAGGGAGCAGCACTACCCGAATGCGAACTTCGCCCACTCCAGCTATTCATTCCGGTGAATGATAACAGAATCAGTGAATCTGAAGTACCTTGACTAAAGCAGTGGTGCATTGAAAAGTGCTATCGCGACTCACACAACCATCAAGTCCTTTGTTGATATGATAGCCTTCAGACATTCAACAGAGCACTAATCACGTGATGTGCACAGTACAGAAGTAGAAGGGAGACGCATAAAAACTTTGAATGTAAGGGAATAGGAGGAAATCAGAGTGAAATGCAAACATTCGCTAAAATGGACCTGCTTTTAGAGTATCTGATGGCACTCCAGAAGATTCACAAATTGCCGGTAACTGTAGAAGCAATTGTGGCGTCCATTGCTACTTGTAAGAGGATCTATTCTTGTATTTGTTTGGTGCGAACTCGGCCTAAATTACAACATGGCCGATGAGAGATTTAGTGATCTCGCTCTACTAGTTCTGGAGAAAGAAGTACTGAAACGGCTGGATTTGGTATCAGTTACAGATAAGGTACACCCCGAGGACCAGAATAGGAAAAGGCACGTAAAATAAGAAGAGAATAATCTTTCTTGTTTTAGTAACATCTCAGAGAAAACCTGCAAACTGCGCCTAGCAGGTTTGCCGTCTCCTTCCACCCATCCATCAAATTAATTAGGATTTTGGGTGTTTGTTAATTACTGATCAAGGAATTCTATTAAAAAAAACAAACATTTTATGTTATTAACCTTATATTTATATTTTGTTAATGCTTTTGTTTTTCATTATTGGTTGAGTTGTTTTGTATATAAAGCCAAATTTGTCCTTCTGCCCACCATGAAGGCGTATAGGACGATTAGAATTATGACCCTAGATATTCTTAATCCTTAGACTGGATGGAAGTATGTTCTATCCAAAAAACTTGGCCTACTCAAACGCGTCAATTCAACAATCCGAACATCTCTGACGCACTAAATATTGCGAGTTCGTATATAAAAAATTTAGCGTGGTAGTGAAATAATGTGGAATGCCAACTTGATGCAACAAGGTAATTTTATTAATATATTCTTAGCTCGACATGTTTCGGGTACATACGCCCATCATCAGGAGCATTAGATGTTGAGATGCAGCGTATGATTTTCTGCACCGAGTCTTTGGATGGATGGTGGTCTTGAGAGCCGCTGCGTAGGTCGTGTGTACGGTGCGGATAGTGCACGGCACCATCCGCACCGTACACACGACCTACGCAGCTGCTCTCAAGACCACCATCCATCCAAAGACTCGGTGCAGAAAATCATACGCTGCATCTCAACATCTAATGCTCCTGATGATGACCGTATGTACCCGAAACATGTCGAGCTAAGAATATATTAATAAAATTACCTTGTTGCATCAAGTTGGCATTCCACATTATTTCATGAGGAAGACGCACGGTCAAACAACCCTCAAGTAGTGTGGTAGTATTTGAGTGTATAAGTACTGACTAAGAGAAATTTAAATAACTTTATAATCATATTCTAGAGCCACAAGTTTTATTAGCCATATTCTCCAAGTCAGCTGTTCCCAAAGTGCAGTCGTCGGAACAGTCACTTACGCCCCTTTTATTCTAAACGTACTGTTCATTTCTTATTTATTGAATATAATTATTATTCCACACAATCAATTAGAACAGTGAGTTGTAAAATAAGTGTAAATTGCTTTTAGCTGTTTTGGATTCTTTATTGTCATCTGTAGTAAGCACAACTCACGTGTGTTTTTACTGCTATCCGCCACTTTTCCACATAGTACACACAAAATTGAGAAATACATCACAAAGTGGGATCAGCTTTCCTTTCCCCTCGTGACATTAAGTACGTGTCCTGTATTATCACCAATCGTGTCTCAAATGTTTCCATGTTACAATTTTATTCATATTTGTGGCCGCAAACTTTTTGTTTCAGCATTAGACTAAAAAAATGGCTCGCGACAAATTTCTCTCATATGTGCACAATCTTACTTACTTACTTAAAAACTTACTTACTTACTTAAAAACTTACTTACTTACTTAAAAACTTACTTACTTACTCCTTAGAGCAGAGTTCTTGAGAAACTAGCCGGTTCTCAGCTAATCAAGAAATTCCCTACATTTTATGGAAACTGAAGGTTCATTACCATGTTCACGTGTACCCACCACCTGTTCCTATCCTGAGCCAGATCAGTCCATGCCATATCCCCCATCGCACTTTCTGAAGATCCATCTTAATATTATTCTCCTACTTGCGTCTGGATAATCCAAGTGGTCCCTTTCCTTCAGGTCTCCCCACGAAAACAGTTTATAAACCTCTCCTCCATACGTGCTACAAACCCCGCCCATCTAATTCTCTTAATTTGATCGCCCGAATAATATTTGTTAAGGAGTACAGGTCATCAGGCTCCTAACTCCTCATTATGTATTTTTTTCCACTCGTCTCTCATATAGTCCCTGTTAGGTCCAAATATTCTCCTCAGCATCCTATTCTCAAACAACCTCAGGCTACGTTCCTCCCTCGCTTGAGGGAGGAACGAGACCAAGCAAGCGGCCAAGTTTCACACCCATACAAAAAAAAACAGGCAAAATTACAATTCCGTATACCTTAATCTTCATATTTTTAGGTAGCACACTGGAAGACAAAGATTCTGCACCGAATGATAGCAAGTTCTCCCTGAATTAAATCTGTTCTTAATTCCTTCTTGTATAGAATTTTGATTCGTGAACGTTGTTCCTGAATTTTTTGAACTCTTCGACCATTTCAAAGGAACTATTATCAATATTTATATTGTACCTGCGCCCTTCATTCTGATCTCGAGGCATGACCATGTATCTAGTTCTATCAGCATTTGCCTCTAGTCCAGTCTCCTTACTAGCAACTATTAAGCTTCTACGTCTTTCTTTATAGTATGTACTCTTCTGCCCATTATATTAACATCAACAGCATAAAACAGAATATGATGTGTAACCATTCAGTTTCAAGCCATCCTTGTTTACCCGACCCCACCTAATGGCGTATTGTAAAGCAGAGTTGAAGAGCAGTGGCGATAAAACATCTCTTTTTTCAAACCATTCTTAACAAGAAACATGTCAGACAAATATTTGCTTACCCGGACTCTGCTATAGGTTTCATTTAGTCACATTTGTATTATATTTACCAGTTTCATGGCGATATCAAACTCAATGAGAATATTATACAAGACCTCCTTCCTAATTAAATCATGGGTTTTTTTAAGGCTATAAATGGCTGAAACACTGCTTCATGTTATTCCCATTTCTTTTCAAGTGTTTGACAAATGCAGAACATAGGATCAGTAGTTGACCTGTTTCGTCGAAATCCATACTGATGTTCCCCAATAATTTCCTCTGCATGTGGAGTTAATATAGACCGCAAGATGTTGGATAAAATTTTGTACGTAGTTGACAAAACTGATATACCTCTATAATTTCTAAAATATATTACTGCAATGACACTACTCAGACAATTCCTCCTTATTAAAGGTAAAGATAAAAAGTAAACTGTAACCTAGAACAGGCCACGAAGTACGAAGTACAGACACAGCTTCACTATTTTTTGAACCTCGGCGCTAGATGGGAGTGGGTGATCAACGTCAAGCCCCGAAGGATTTACCCCGGGAAAGACCCTGTACCTATTGTATAGGAGGCTGGGTCGGCCTCAGAGCTGGTTTGGACAGGTGCGGAAAATCTCTCCCACACCGGAATTCGATACCCGGACCGTCCAGCCCGTAGCGAGCCGCTATACCGACTGCGCTATCCCGGCTCCCAATTCCTCCTTATTCCAAATAGAATTAATAAGTTTAGGATTTCAGAGCGAATTTTATTACTGGTTGCTGTAATCAATTCTGCTGGAATTTGATCAATCCCTGATGATTTGTGCCTTTTTAGCTTTTCAATAACCATCTCAACGTCAAAGGCACTGGCTTCCGACACTAGAGAATCTCTGCTGCATTTCAGTCTGCCTACCGTCATTAACCCCCACGTACATTCAATACCTGACAGAAATGATTCCACCGCCTAGTCAAAATACTGTAGATGTCTGCAACCAGACCACTCTTCTCATCCTTTGCTATATTAGTAACATTGGTAACCCTTCTTAAGATCACTGATGCCCCTATAAAAATCTCTTGATATTTTTTAACTCTCTGTTAGTTTCAAGTTCACCAATTTTATCTTTAAGTTACTCCTTTTTTTTCTGAATCATCTATTACTTTCACGTCTTACACTGTTTATATCATCCATATTGCTTTAGCTTTGATCCTGTAGCCACTGCATTTTAGCCTGCTTCCTTTGAGCTAAAAATCTTGAACATCCTTTATCAAACCATGGTATATGCTTCTTCAATTCATACAGACTTACACTCTTTTTAGTTGAGGCTTCGATAAATTCTTTAATATTTTCCCCATCCCTATTTATGTCCTTGTTATCATTTAAGTTTTTCAAAGCTTCAAACCTGTTTGAGATCTTAATCTGATACTGTTTCCTAACCTCCGGTTCACTTAGCTTCGTGAGACTATAACTTTACACATCAAATAGCTATGTTGCATCTTTACTTACTACCAATCTTTCCCTAAATTTGCAGCCACCAGATAATGAATAGCATCAAAGCCAGCTCCCATGAAAAATCGTAAATCGAGTATTTCCGTGAGCCCACGCAGTCGCTAACCCCCGTAAGGGTGAAGGCGCTAGCTGGAAATAACGGGGGCTCGGCACTGTGTACTTCTCTGCTGGCTGTCTGGGTGGTCGAGTCCCGCCACAGGGAAGACGCGGGGATCATGAGCAAGGGAACACAGAACTATTACCGGTACACCGGGCACCACACACGAGAAATGTACAAAATGATCTACGTATATTTCTAACACTATGGTCTCTGCACAATAAGAAACAATGACGTAAAACCCTAGAACTAACAAATAAGTACAAATAACATTACACGAAAAAAAATCTAGACCTCTCGGTCTCTAGGCGCGCATGCTGCGCACTCCAAAAGTCCAACTCTAACAATAACTGACTTGGGGGGTGAATAACCCGTCCCCCTTCTCTCTCTGATATCGTACAAAAAATATACAGAGACACACAGCACCGACAATATATTCGGGCCTCTCTCTCTCTCGTTATGACGTACAAAATTAATGTACAGAAACACTCAATACTGACAATATATTCGGGCCTCTCTCTCTCTCTCGTTATGACGTACAAAATGCATGTACAGAAACACTTGACACCGACAGTAATTTAGCGAGGGCTCGTAGTCTCTTTTGCGTAGCGTACGTTGCACCGCCCGAGCATACACCAGCTCGGCTCCTCCACTAAGTGAGCTTTCTCGCCCAACGTTACGCAAACTCAGGCTAACAGGCGGCCCACTTAACAGAAGTTACTCTGTCACAACAGGCGCTTATTCACTCGCCTGGTCACAAGTCATACTCATTATTACTACAACAGATGAAATGCCTAGTACATAAAATTACGCTCTGACACACAAAGACACTTGACGAAGGTGCGCGGCTCTGAGGGCTTGCCTCTGGCCCACGGGGCTGACGTTTAGTATGAACCACCCAAAAGATCCAAATGTTTCCTTACCAAGAAAACAAAACCCAAAACGGGAATTTAACTCACGCTCGTACCAACTGTCGGCCCCGCTGCCAACACGCACATCTCGGCGCTTTGAAACCTCCTCAGCTGAACGTCCGGCCAATCCTCGAAACATTCCAGTCGCTGGCACCGTATTTCCGAAGCGAAGAGCAGAAAGCAAGTCCTTCTTTTTTCGGGGTCAGTTTTTTCCCAACCGTCTCACCGGCGTAACCGCCCCTAGTCCTTTCGCTCGCCCACGGCATCCAATCACCGGACGATAACCCAAGGACGGGAACGACAGGACTCTAAGTCCGTTCAGTAAAGCTTCCGCATAGGAACGACCTTTGAGTTGCCCTACGGGCACGGCTCATCCGAATACCATCTTCTATATATCAATATGTGATAAACCTGTTTGTAACTCTTCCCATCAGATTTCCCAGCAAGTTTCGGTGCGGCAACATCGTGATCTTAACTACAAGATTTTTTTGATGTGGCGAACTTTACTATTCGAACATCATTATCATTATTATCCTGATGTAGGCTATCATTACTAATTGTCGGTTTCAAAATATCCTCTCTCCCCAATTTAACATTAAAACCTTCTATCAGAATTTTGATAAGGTATTTAGGAAAATGATCGACAATCTGCTCTAAGTCCTCATAAAGCTGTCTTTTGAATCATCACTCTTCTTCTCATTTGTTGCAGGCTCATTCAAAACAATATAACACCAGCTACCTCTCAGAACTATATATGACATCCTATCTGTAATAAACTCTACTCTCTTAACTGCTGATAATATTCTGTGGTGTACAAAACTCCTGTTCCCAATTGATGGCGTACGTTTCCTTTTCCATCGATAAAAATATACGTATCCTTTCAGTGCCCCTTGTAACTCACTTAACCTCCTATACATCCACTACATTCACATTCACTGTTGCTTTTTAGACACGAAACGTTTAGCTGTGTACACGTACTTCCTGAACGACCTTCGTATAATTATATTAATTAAAAATAATGATAATAATAAGTCTACCTACCGGCTTCTTTGTTTTTCTGGCTATTCTTTTGTCTATTTAACGTTTCTGTTGAAAAGACCTGCAAATATATCTTTCTTGCGAGAACACCGCCATATGGCACTAAACCACAGTATTGGAATACACACTTCAGCGCACAAGTCCGCAAAATGAGACCCTCCCTGACATCAGGATGCGTCTCATCTCAGATTTAAGCATAAAAAGTAATATTTTGACTAAAAGTAGGACATATGACACCTAGTATAATCTAACCACCAAGTCGTTACAAGCCTTACGTGGCTATCAATTAAAATTTAAGATTAAATTATTTTCTATCTATTCTCTATGTACAAATTTCTTTTTTGATTAAACACTTAATTTTAAGAATAAGGTTCTAAATTATTTGTCCTACAATGAAGTCGTTATCAGGCTATTCGTTATAAAAATATATTTGGTAAATGTTACATTTCTCACTTTATATCGTTTTTTAATGGCGAAGATACATCAGAATGTATAACCTATTTAAAATTGTAAAGTTACGCCATCTCATTGGCATTGAAAAAGTAATGACTGCCAAATAATATTTCCTCAATATAGCTTATAAGGAATGACCTCTTGATGCTTTATTATAAAATTAATCATGTAGTGTCGTGTTTTAAAGACAAAACAATTTGATTCATTTACAAATATTTGAAACGAATTGCTTTAAATGCACTTAATCTTAATACAGAAGGCAGAGCGGGGTGTCACATACAAAAGACGAAGTAAAATTTAATTTACACCTACTTTCAGATCTTGGTCTGTGCTTTGAACATGGAGAAATAATCAATTCTTGCTTGGCGACACATAGGTCTTTGCGATTTTGTGGCTCACTATTTAAAAAAAACTTGGACACCCCTACCTTAGCTGATATTATTGTGTGGACCACAACGGGGAATATCTAGATCAAACAAAAGTAATTCTTATTTTCTCAAGCTGTCTTTACATTATTTGAAGTGGGTCGGTCTCAGTGTTTTACAAAATTAGTTTACGTTTAAAATCCAAAAAGAAAATAAACGAATATCGAAGCTAATTGAGAGAACAGGTTTTTCTTACGAAAAAATGAGGGACCTTTGTCAGTACACGTATTCCATCAAGCTGCCTTCCCACACTTTTAAAATTCATAGCGTGAAAATTTAGTGAAACTGTGAAACAGAGGGGTTCTTCGAGGGATACAATGTGTTCGAAAGTTTCAGCTGAATGTTTATATGTAGACACCTCAAATGCTAATTGGAACTGTCACATTTATCCGCTGATTTATCAATGGACATTACAAAATTTTTCTTGATAATCATCTGCTAAAATTTCGCATTTATGCAACAGCGTTTCTGTTGTTAAAGAGCATTTATGAAATCTATGAATTGGTCGGACAAGACTTTCAGGAACTAGAGTCAGCCAGGGAACGAAAGTTTGGGAAACACTGCTCTCAGCTGCGCTTCTTTGCGAAGCGTTACATCCTGCCGCAAGGCACGTTCCGGAC